>Ga0255355_1000012_pt1 | contig 130149 bp, 89 predicted proteins | sample HBST75metaG_FD_189943 | JGI IMG/M metagenome (GOLD analysis project Ga0255355, IMG submission 189943) | Peat soil microbial communities from Stordalen Mire, Sweden - H.B.S.T75 | ecosystem: Environmental > Terrestrial > Soil > Wetlands > Peat | place: Sweden: Norrbotten County, Stordalen Mire...
GCTTGGGGCGCATCGGTTTTTCCCGGTATTTGCTGTGTTTTCTGTGACTTCTGAGTATATTTTACCCGACGGGACGCCCTTATGTCATTGATTCTTTTCGTGGTTAATTGGTTTTTCAGGGACGACTCACTAGAAGCAGCTCATGAAGGAGAATCGTATGCGTCGTTATCGATTTCTTCGCGCCATCTGCTTTTCCTTGATCGTGCTGTCGTATGCTTGCTCATTTTCCGAGTCCTCCGCTTCTGCTTCAAGTTCTCAACCCATGCGGCTGAAGAAGGCCCACCGCTTCGAGCGGGATCATTGGATCTATGTTCACCTGGAGGGAGCGCCGAAACAGATTGGTTTTCAACACGGATAGCTGCTGGCTGCAGAGACGGTTATACTGACTATCCGGAGCTGAGCGCCTGGAAGCCTGTCGGGGATCATAAGTCGATCCAAACACAGCATTCCGCATTTGTGCCGCGCAGCGAGGATGACAAAAGATGCGATTGAAGATCGTGAATGTCGGAGAGCCGTCCCTGCGAGCAGACACGCGGGAGCTATCAAGGAAGCAAATCCGACACCCTTCCATTCAGAATCTCATCGAGTTGATGCGGGAGACTCTTCGTGATGCTCCCGGAGTGGGGCTCGCCGCACCCCAAGTTGGAGAATCGTTGCAACTGGCTGTGATAGAAGACCGGGCAGAATATCATAAGCTGCTCACCGAGAAAGAGCTGGAAGAACGGGGTCGGAGTGAAGTTCCGTTTCATGTAATTGTGAACCCCGCGCTTGAACTACTCACCGAGCCATCAGAGACGTTCTTTGAAGGCTGCTTGAGCCTGCCCGGTTTTACCGCTCTTGTTCCGAGAGCTAAACAGGTTCGCGTCCGTTGTCTCGATCATCAGGGAGAACCGAAGATCATTGAGGCTTCCGGCTGGTATGCACGCATCCTCCAGCATGAGATCGATCATCTACGCGGCACACTCTATATCGATCGGATGCTGGTCCACAGCTTTTCCACCGTGGAGAATTACACACGCCATTGGAAGAATCGTCGCAAAAGAGATGATTGCGGCTGCTCGTGACCGCTGGGTCACCCCTCGCGTGTCAGTTTAAAGCAAGGCGCGCCGACGCAAAGTGAAGTAGAAGAGGACTGCGGTTGGCAGCAGCGCCATTGTCCGGCGAAAGGCAAGACTGTATTGGCACTTGCCAGCCTCCTCCGATAGGAGGGCGATCCCGGTTAGAACCATCACCGTGAGATTGCCGATCAAAGCGCGGCTCAAATCCCGGCCAATCAAGCGCGTCAACTCGACAAGAGCGAAATCCGACTTGGAGGCTTGCATAAGATGGCCGAGGCACGAGTGCCCGAGCGCAATGAACCATGAATGCAGAAGGTCAGGAGGACCACCTCTGTGCCAGGTCAAAAGTAGGCGATGGCGAGGCCAGCAACGAGCACGCTGCCCAGAGCGCGAGTGAGAAAACTGCCGCGATGCGGGCGCCCAGGGAGACGAGCGCAAGCCCCTCCACTCGTGGACTCGTCAATAAACCGTGGTGTCAAAAATCAGCGGGCTTAGTCCCACAAGTGCAACGAGAATGAGCTTCACCCGGAAAGCCGGGTTCGCATACATCTGTGGGACACCTTCACTTCCCCATAGATGAGAACGCATTGTTTTCCCTGCCACCACAAACAACGAACCCCATCAACCATGATGGGGTTCGTCGCCTGCCTGAAACATAGGCCGTCGAGTAGACTTTCCTGGCTTCCTGTTTAGAAGGTGATCTTCAAGGCGAATTGTGTATTGAAGGGTTCGCCAGCACCAATGCCTGGCGCACCATTGAAATCGCCAATCGTGTCGTAAAGTTGAAGCGAGCTGATTGTCGCTTGGTTGGGGTTGTAGCCGCCACTGCCGCCACCGAGCGGGGGCGCGTAGTTGGTGCGATTGAACAGGTTGTAGAGTTCAACGCGAAATTGCGCGTTGACGCGCTCGCCGATTTTTGTGTTCTTGAAGACGCTCAGGTCCACATCGCCAAAGCCGGGCGCGGTATACGCGTTGCGTCTCGTTGTACCCCAGGTACCGGCAGCTGGATCGGCAAAGGCAGTCGGGTTCAGCCAGTTCGCATTTACACCAGCCTTCTTGAAGCCTGTGAACGGATTGGTCACCTGGTTGGCGCGCTGATTATTCTCGCCCGTGTTGTCCGTCTGGTCGTCGGTCAGAATGGTAAACGGAAAACCGGTGTGGAAGGCGAAATTGCCATTTGCCTGCCAGCCGGTTGTCGCAGCCTTCCAGTGGTTCGAACCGGGAACTTGGTAGCTCACTTCACCAACGAAGGTATGACGGGCGTCATAGTCACCCTGGCCATAGTCGCCCTTGAAGTTTGTCGAGTCCTGCGGCAGTGCTCCGCGGAACGCTGAAACGTCGTCGAGAGATTTCGACCATGTATAGGCCAACTGCGCGGAGAGGCGGTGGATGTTGGAGGCGCGCAAAGTGGCCTGCAGCGAGTTGTAGTTGGAATTGCCGATACTCTCAATATCGTTGATATTGGAGTAATTCTGGTATTTGGAGTAATAGGGCCGCGTGGTCTGGTCCACCCCGATTGCATTCGGCTTCGACTGGTTGATGTCGACGATGGACAAAAGATGCCGCCCCTCACTACCGACATAGCCGACTTGCGCAATGATGCTGGGCGTGATCGACTGTTCCAGTTGCAGGTTGTAGTTCAGGTTATAGGACGGATGAAACGCCTTCTGAATTGAGAAGATCCCCGTGGAGGAACTGGCCTCCAACTGATTGACGTTCGCTTCCCACGAATAAGAGGTTTTGTAGAGTGCCGTCACCTGAGAAGTGCCGGCTGGATTTGATTCCACGCCGTTCGGAGCACCGTTTCCGGGACGATTATCGAGGAACGGATTGAGGTTGGGCGTGTCATAGTAGAGTCCCCCGCCAGCACGGATCACAGTGTGCTGTTCGGCCTGGAAGCTCAGTCCCAGACGCGGGCTGAAGCTGGTGTAGTACGGATCATAAAGGGACGAGACCTGGTCACCTTGAACCGCAAGTCCAGTGGAGGGAACGATGTCCGGGCGAAATACCGACATATCCTTCTTGGAATCGTTGAACGGCTGCTCGTAGTCGTAACGCAAGCCGTAATTAATGTTCACCTTCCTGGTGAGTTGGTAGGAGTCCTGCGCAAAAGCCGCGAAGGTGTTCACGTAGACAGTGCGTTCGGGATCTCCTATAGTAATCGCCCCTGAGTGAACATCACCGGCGAGGAAATCAGCCAGAGAGTTCAACCGTGAAATGATCGACGGGTCCGTGACGCCGCTGGCCAGCGCGGACTTACTCAAATCCCAGCCGCCTTCGTTGCCGTTGAACTTGTAATTACCCTCAGCATTGCGGTGATAGAACTCATCCAATTGAACGTGGCGATATTCGCCGCCAAACTTCATCTCGTGCTTGCCCTTGACCCACGCGAGGTTGTCGGATATCTGGCCGCTCACGTCGATGCGGCCCATGGGCGGGGTCACACCTGTCGCGTCGAAGTTTGAAATCTGCAGCTTCGGCGCATTGGTGAAGGCAGAGCCGGTGCTCAGGCCGGTGCCCGCCACGTCAAAGCCTGTCTTGTTATCGTCGAAGATCTGGTGGAAGTAGTTGACGCCGGTAACGATCTGATTTGTCAAGGATGGCGTGAATGTGTGGTTATACGTCAACTGGTAGTTGTAAATATGACTGGGAGCTGTTTGGTAGTAGGGTAGCAGTGCCGAACCCGCGGGAGCCATCTGGGTCCCTTGGCCGCCAAACCAATGAGCGGAGATGCTGTTGTTCTCGTTGATCGTGTAATCCGCTTTGATGACGCCGTTGTGGCTATAACCCGACTCCGGATCAGGGCTGTTGTAGTTGTTGACCTGCGGCCCCTTGTTCTGCTCGATGGCCGATGACGTCAGCGCGTAAGTGGGCCACAACAGTGTGATCAGCTTGGTCGAGATCGGGCTCAGTGCCTTGCCGTTCGAGGTGACGATATCGCCGGCGTATTGCTGCCAGACGGCGGTCGGCTCAGTAGCCTTTGTGGGCACGCCGATCAGGAAGCGCTGATGTTCGTAACTGAGAAATGTGAATAGTCGATCCCTGACAATGGGGCCTCCCAATGAAAATCCCGCGTTATAGTTTCTGACCTTTTCCTTGGTGTCCGCAAAAGGATTTTTGGCGCCGAATAGCTCGTTGCGGTTGTAGTAGTAAGCCGATCCATGCAACGTGTTGGTGCCGGACTTCAGGCCCAGGGTCACCGTGCCGCCAGGATTTCGGCCCGACTCTGCCGACGCATTGGTCTGCACTGAAAACTGCTCGATCGCATCGAGAGGCAATACGACGCCTGCAATGCCGCTTACACCGCTCTGGTTCACCGCCGGAATATTATGCCAGATATCGTTGTTGTCCACGCCGTCGATCTGCCAGTTGATCTGGTTGGTCCGCGTCCCGTTCAGCGAGCCTCCGCCACCAGCCCCTGTGCTCGAAAAGCCCGGCGTGAGGGTTGTCAGCTGTGTGAAATCGCGGCCATTCAACGGCGCGTTGTCAACAGCGACAGCATCGAGAATCGTTGTCTGCGTGGTTGTCGTCGTATCAAGCGTATACGCGTCAGCCGACACTTCCACGGTTTCGGTAGAGGTGGCCACAGAAAGCTTCACGGGCAGAGTGTAGATCACGCCGGCAGAAACCTGCACGCCGGAGAACTTCTCCTTCTTGAAGCCCACGGCGCTGACAGTTACGCTGTATTTGCCGATCGACATCGATGGAAACGCGAAGGCGCCGGCGGAAGAGGTAATGGTTTTCTGCGTTGCATTGGTGGATACTTCCGTAGCTTCCACCGTGGCGTCTGTGACCACAGCTCCAGAAATATCTGTCACAGTGCCGTTGATGCCGCCGCGAAACGTAAGTTGCGCCCAAGCGTTGGGTGCCTGTAGAAGCCGCGCCACAGATAGTGCAGCGAGAGCAAGAAATACACTTCGAGTACTTCGGAATGTCATGGATCCTCCAAAGAATACAGAAAAGGTTATGGCAACGGAAATAGGTCGGAAAGTACAGGTTCACCGTCTGCTCAAGGCAGAGGGCTATGTGTGTGGATATACAGCACCGCGAGCGCGTGATGGTGCGCTTCTCTGTTTACGGAAGTTGGCGTGAGACGCATGTAGAAATGCGTGCCATGCATGTGTTCACGGCACTACAGAGTAATGGCGGGGATACGACAGAAGAGCTTTTTGCGCGAAAGATAGCGCAACAACGAGTAGGTGTTTAGGTTCATTGTGAACGTATCATAGAAAGCATTTCCTGTGATGTCAACGTGCATAAAACCTCATGGAATCCTTATAACCGCGCCGATATAATGCATTGGCGCTATGCGGAGTTGTAAGGATTTTGTGATTCCGGATTGATTGATGCCGCAGGCCCGAGATACTTGAAACGTCGACAATTGTTCTCGTGGCTGATGAAGGGTACCGATGGGCGCAGGTGGTCCGCTTCCGATTGGCAGGCCACGCTGGAGCAATCGCATTCCCTACTGTTGTTTGTCTCTCGATCAGCATCCTCCTTATGGAAGGCATCTATCGCAACACCCTCCGGAGCGCCGCCTGGACACGCAGGTTTTCTTCAGGCAAGCCAATGGTGATGCGCGCCCAGTTCGTATAGGGCGGATGGGCGCGGCCGATGTCGATGCCCTCTCCGCGCAGTGCCGCAGCAAGTCTGGCTTGGGGCTGCCTTGCATCGAAGAAAATGAAGTTGGTGTGCGTGTCGGTGTACGGCAGGTTGAGGCCGTGCAACACGGATAACCATTGGGCTCGTTCACGAGCAACAACGCTACGTGTATGAGCCACTTGTTCTGTATCGCTCAATGCGGCCGAGGCAGCGGTGATGTTGAGGCGCCCCAGCGCCTCCGCGTCGCCTGCGCCCTGCTTCCGGAGTGCTTCAGCGAGTGCGCGGGGGGCCAGCACGTAGCCGATGGGTACCCCGGCTAATCCATGAATCTTGTCAAAGGTGCGGAAGACAGTGACATTCTCGCCTTCGCGCACCAGCGACACCGCCGAGCGTGCATCGAAATCATCTGTATATTCCAGATACGCTTCGTCCACGATTGTGACGGCATGCCGAGAGCTTTCCCGCAGGAACTGCTTGAACGCCTGAGTTTCGTTCACCGTTCCTGTGGGATTGTGAGGGTTGACCAGATAGATGCCGCGGGTCTTTGCCGTTATCCTCTGCGAGAGCGCACCAAGATCGTTTTCATGGTGCGCGTTGAGCGGCACTGGCACGCCCACGCCGCCCAGATGCGCGGCTGCATCAATGAGAGCAAGATAACCAGGCGTGGAGTAGAGAAACTCCGAACCCGGTCCGCCTTCGCTGGCAAGAAGGATGCCAAGAAGGCCAAGGATCTCACCCAGGACCACCTGTTCCACCGGCACCCGTTCGTGTGCAGCGATCTGTTCGGCGAATCGTTGCGCCGCGTCCGCGTCGGCATAGCGATTCAGTCGAGCTAGTTCCTGATGGATCGCCTCGGCAACATGTGGCGATGGACCATACGGATTTTCATTCAACGAAAGACGGAGAAGCAGTGTCGTGCTTTCCCTTGGCGCGGCAGGCACCTCCTCAGGAAGCGCCGTGAGCGGTGACAAAATGCTCGCTCCCAGCGCGAGTCCTGAAGCCTTCAATAAACTGCGGCGGTTGAGATTGATCGGCATTCCAGCGCATCCTCTCGTAGCTGTGACTCGGAATAGACAGAACGCCGTTGCGCCGTTCCTGGTGGGAATGACGCAACGGCATGAAGAGGAGCGTAGCTAGTAGGACACACGCAATCCCAGTTGGAGATAGCGCGGGAAGTTAGCCTGCGAGGAGATTGTGCCAAAACTCGAACTGCCAAAGGAGGTGTTCGGTCCGCTGAACTGGGGCGTGTTGAAAGCGTTGAAACTCTCTGCTCGGAATTGCACGTTGACGTGGTCGCGAACCACGACGTTCTTGAAGAGCGCGATGTCCCAGTTTTCAAATCCGGGCCCGCGAAGTGAAAGCGTGCGCGGTGCGTTACCGAACGTAAGTGCCGAAGAGGTGGTGAAGGCGGAGGGGTTGATGTAACCGTTGAGTCGGCTATACAAGCTTCCCTTGGTCGCCAAAGAAGCGCCAGCAACCAGATTGGGCCGCTGCACGCCATTGCCGACAATCGAACTGTTGGGATTGCTGCTCTGTTTGATGGTGACGGGGAACCCGGCCTGGAAGGTGGGCACCACACTCAATTGCCAATTGCCAGCAATCAGGTCTGTGATGCGCGAGCCGGTAGAGAAGCGCTCGCCGTGACCCACAGGCAGATCGTAGGTGACCCCAGCTGAGAAGCGATAGGGCACATCGTTGACGGCGCGCCCATACTCCGCGCGCAGGTCATAGATATTCTGCGGCGCGCCCGATGCGGCGCTCTGGATGCTGTTCGAGGTGGCGAACGACGCATCCCGATTGCGCGACCAAGTGAAAGAGGACAGCAGGTTCAGGCCGCGACCGATGCGACGCTCGGCTTTTACCAGCAGGGCGTTGTAATCTGCGTGGCTCGACGAGGTAAGAAGGTTGACGGCGCTGAACTGCGGGAAAGGGCGCAGCAATTGGGACTGAGCAACGGTTGCTCCACCAATGACGCCCGTGCCACCGTTGCCGTAGTAGGGATTGGGAACCGAACTGCTCAGCGCTGCATAGCCCAGGCCGAAGTTGGAAGGATTCAGCTGGTTGTAGTTGGCCGCAACACTGCCCGTGGGCCCCGGAGAAAGATTGGTGGAACGGGAACCGATGTATTCTGCCTCCAGAGCAATGTGGCCCGGCAATTCGCGCTCCACGCCTGCAGAAAACTGCTGCACACGCGGCGCCTGCAAATGCTGGTCATAGCTGGTGACGGAACTTCCGATACCAGTAAGCAATCCCGCAGAATTGCCGGCCGGTTTCTGAATGCCGTTGGGAAATGGATTGTCGAGCACGTTAGCTGGAGTTTGATCATTGTCGTTGCTCGCAACATAGGGAGTGTACTGCGTGTAACCAGGAGCCAGCGAGGCGCTGGGGTCGTAGCGCAGCGGCGCATACAGGATGCCGTAGCCGCCACGCAGCACGGTCTTTGCGTCCAGAGCGAAGGATGCGCCTACGCGCGGAGCGAACTTGAGACGCGACAGGTTTCCAACATCGCGCGGACTCCCGTTGACGCCCGCGAAGAGAATTCCGCCTGTCACCGTGGTGTTGCTGGCCAGTTGCGTCGTTGCTGTGCGGTCGAATCCGACGGCCAGTTGATTGTGGTCTTCTTTCAGACCGGTTTCGCTTTCGTAGCGCAGACCGAGGTTAAGCGTCAACCGGCGCGTGAGGCGCAAATCGTCCTGCGCGAAGAGCGCGTGGTAGTCGACATAGGTGTTCAGTTGCGTAGAGGTCTCCACATCTCCACTCACCGGATAACCGAGCAACAGATCGGCGAGATCCGAACCTGTGCCGTCGTTCGACACGCCTGGGAATGCCTGCGTGAAGGCGCCACTGAACGTGTAAGTTCCCGGCGCGTCGCCCAGGTCCTTGAAGTCCATGCGGATGCGCCGATACTCCGCGCCGAAGGTGAAGTTGTGCTTGCCCGCGCTCTTGGCCAACGTGCCGTTGGCCACCTGCGATTTCCAGTTGTCCAGCGAACTGGTGTCTTGACCCAACTGCGAGAAGTTGCGCAGGAAGATGCTCGGGAAGAACTTCGCCTGCAACTGGCTGGTAAGGGAAACCGGAAAACCAAGAGAAGATGGATCGAAGCCCTTGCTTACTTCGGCAATGAGGTTGGGGAAGCGATTGACGCCGTAACGCGCGGTGATCACTGTGGTTGGATTCAGTATCCACGTGCTGTTCAGCTGTGTTGCATCCACTTGGCGGTGGTAGGTGTAGGAGTAACTTCCCGGCAGTGTCCCCAGCGGATTGCCCAGCGGCTGCAGCGCCTCGTAGAAGATATACGATCCGCTCACATTCCACCATGGACGAATCTGCTGGTCGAGCTTTACCGTTACCTCCTGCGCATGGTCGCGCACGTTATCGGTTCCGGTAAAGTTGTTTTGCCCGGTGGGCGCTGAAACCTGCGGCAGCGGGTAGTAGGAGGCAATGTTCTTGCCAACCGCGCTCTGGTTGCCGTCGGGGATCACATTACCCGCGAAGGCCGTGCGGTGGATGAGTCCGTTTGCATCGGTGTAGGTCTTGGTTGGGTCATAGATTACGTTGAGCGTGCCGTCCGCGTTGTAGCTGCTCGAGAAATCACCTTTGCGCTCCAGTGCCGTGGGCACGGCAAAGGTCTCTGTGTAGGGCGAGGTCTGGATGTAGCCTTCCGAGCCAATGAAGAAGAATGTCTTGTTGCGTCCGTCATAGACGCGAGGGATAGAGACAAATCCGCCCAGCGATGCGCCCCAGTTGTAATACGGGCTGTCGGGCCGTGCAATTCCTGAGCGGTTGGCGAAGAAGTCGTTGGCCAACCAGTCCGTCTGTCGCGTCGCGCCGAAGACAGAGCCGTGATAAGTGTTCGTGCCCGAACGGAGTAGCGTGTTGAAAACTGCGCCGCCTGTGCGGCCCACCTGCGCATCGTAGGTGTTCGCCTGCACCTTCACATCCTGAATCGACTCAATGGTAGGAATGACGATCGGCCGGTTGTTCGTATCCGAGATTGGCACACCGTCGATGAGATATTGGTTTGAACCAACCGGGCCGCCAGCTACCGAGGTTTGCGTGGTTCCATTCTGATCGGCGAACCGAACGAACTGCGGATTACCGGTATTGACGAAGAGTCCTGATACTTTGACGGTCATGTACGGATTGCGGCCGAGAATGGGAAGATTCACAAGTTGCTCCTCATTCAAGTCCGTGCTGACCGATGCCGTCGATGGATCGACGAGCGAGGCTTGCGCGCTCACCTGCACCACATCCGGCGCGGCTCCCACTGCAAGCGGAATATCGAGCGTAAGAAAATCCTGCGTCGCGAGAAGAATGTGCGTACGCTCGGTTGCTCTGAACCCGGCAGCCTCAATATGAAGCGTATAGGTGGAAGGACGCAATTCATTGAATGCATACGCGCCGATGGGGCCCGTAATCACCTCGCGGATCTGGTGCGTCGCTTCATCGGTGAGCGTTGCCTTGGCGCCACGCACAGCGGCTCCGCTCGTGTCGGTCACGGTTCCACGCAATCCGCCGTTAAAGGTTTGCGCAAACGAAGACAGAGAAGCGCCCGCCAGAAAGAGCAATGTGGCGAGAATGGCAGTGACAGTCGCGGATCGCGAAGATGCCGCGAATTTTAGACGAAGATTTATGATTCGAGCCACGTGTCCTCCTGAGTGCTGCGTTTGGGGTCTACGCATGAAGGAGCCTGTGTGAATGTGCAGTAACGCGCTGTCGAAGTCAGACTTTGGAGTTTGTAATTCGCGCACGTCTTCAGGCTGCCGACGGAATAGGCACGATCGAAGCCCTCACCAAAGCGGCGCGTTCGTACTTATTCAGATGAAAAGAGGAAGAGTCTTAAAAGCTAGCGACAAGAATGCGTTTGCACCATATCGCTCGACTCAACAGGACAAGCCTGCGAGGAGCAACAACAACATTGGCAGATAAAACGCATAGCCGCATTCTAGCGAAGCTGTGAACTTGAGTCAACCTCTCTGCATCTGCCGCAATAGGCGGCAAAGGGTCCTCTTGGATCGCATTCAGGAAGCAGCGCCAGACACCGATGGTCGGGAGTGTGCATGCTCACGACTTCCCGTGTGGCCCCGGCATTGATGCTGGCGGCCACCTCGCGCTCCCATAATTCTGCGCAAAGGAAGATCTGAGTGGATTTCCCTTGACCCTCTCCTCAAGACCCTTCGCGAAGATCATCATGGCGGCTGATCGGTCGAGCTCGGAGACGAAGTTCTTGGTTGTACGCGCCTAAACCACTCGAGCTGGCGACGGTATTCTTTGTCCGCACGTTCGCCTTTTGTAGTCTGAATGTCCACCAGGTACTTTTCGATGGACTGGTCGATCGTCAGTCCATTGTCAGGTCGCGCAGGCTCCTCCTCCGGTTCAACCTGGCCCGTGCGAATGCCGCACTGCAGATGCAGGCGTCGAGTGCGTCACGAGGCCTGGTCCCCACCTTGCCAGTAAGCCGCTTTCCGTTCTTCCGTCAATCGAGCTAAAAAGTGCCCCCCTTCGAACGAACCGGTTCGCCTTCGGTCAAGATGAGTTTGTGGATCGGGCTCGCCGTTCTCTTTGTCGAGGCGGCGAATTGCCATTTTCCGTCAAAACGGCGATACTGTTTGAGGTTGACTGACTGTCCGTAACTATCTATAGGGTGTTCAGAATCCTCCCCGGACGAAGGGGGAAGGCACGCATGTCGGCCTTCGTCACTGGGGTCGTTCTGATGTTGAGTTTTAGTAGAATGGATAGTAAACTGAATAAGAAGTCGAATCAATGACGCAAGTTATTGAAAATAGTGGCGCTATCGTCTAGGGGTTAGGACGTGAGATTCTCAATCTTAAAACCCGGGTTCGATTCCCGGTAGCGCTACCATCGCCTTTTCCAAGGACTTCCAAGAACATCTACCAAAGTCCACAACACAGCAAAAATAAAGCACTTAGCGCCTCGAACAGTCCATCGAGGTGCATCTCTGTCCGTTGACAGCTGGGGGCAACTGGACTCTTGCCCCCAGGAGTTGCCCCCATGCCACTGACCCACAGCGTTTGTGGCAGAACAGGGAACTTCTTTTCGAAGCATCAGGGCACTTCGCTCTGCCCCCAGATTGTCCCTCCACCGAAATTGGGCCTCTGCTTGAGGCCGAACTCGGACGAAGAATCCGTCAGGCGAGGGAGCGCAACGGCGAGGGTCTGAGCCAGGATGCGCTAGCCAAGCAGCTTGGGATCAGTCGGGCATCCGCGGTGAATATCGAGGCTGGCCGTCAGCGAGCGCTTTTGCACTTGCTGTGGCAAATTGCTCAACTCCTGGGAACGGATTTGACATCAAGAAATTTCAGGTGAGCGCCGCCGCGATGGTCAACAGGCTGGCGAATCTGCGAACGTTGCGCTGAGGACGCTGCGCGGGGGGTGTTTGGCTTCCTGGTAAATGGCAAAATCAAGTACGCAAGAAGACGCCGTCGTTTGGCTCGAGCAGACCGCCGCCAGTTAAGTGCACCGAAGATTCTAAGTGATCCGAACGGGTCCCCATTTCCTCGCCCCGCTGGACCGCCGCGGCCATCTCAGCTAAGTTCGCCTTCAGGAAGCGGACCGCATCCCGCCGGGAAAGGGCCCACCCCCTAGCTTGCCTGCGATGTATCCCCTATTCATAGCCTTCGCCTTGCTTTCTACCAACGGTCACCCATTCAACCGGGCCCAATCTTCATCGTCCAACCCAAAACCTCAAACCGCTCCTGCTAGCGGAGCACGAAGCATGGCCGGCAGCTTTCCATCTAATTCGAAGCCGTTATCCCTTCTGGCAACACAAGCAAATGACAAACTCGTGACATCTGGATGACACGGTGTTGGACTTCCGCCCCTAAAGTCGGGCTTGGCCACCAAGATTGGCCGAGAAAAGAGGATTTCCATCATGCGCATCTACCCTCTCGCCATCGCCGCAACCCTGGCGCTTGCTCTCTCCGCGGTTGCATCCTCGCAAGAGGACAGCCTCCGGCGGCATTCCAACGACCCTGAACCATTCCAGCAATACACGCAGGTCAACCTCGTATCGAATCAGACTGGCGTTGCTGCGGTGACCGATCCAAATCTCGCCAATGCCTGGGGCCTTTCTCGCAGCTCAAGCAGCGATTGGTGGGTGTCTGACAATTCGACCGGATTGTCGACGCTCTATTCTGGAACCACGGGCGCGATCGGCCCGTTGGTGGTCGCCATCCCTCCCGCCGATCCGAAAACAAGCTCAACCGGGACGCCAACAGGAACCATCTTCAATGGCACCACGGATTTTGCCATCGCAGCCGGCAAGACGGCGCTATTCCTCTTCGCGACAGAGGACGGAACCATTTCCGGCTGGAATCCGGGCGTCGATCCCGCCCATGCGATCATCGTCGTCAACGAGGGACAGAAGTCGGTTTTCAAAGGCCTCACGATGGCGCAGGCAGCACTCCATGGCGGACCTCTCGAAAACTACATCTACGCTGCCAACTTCCGCAAAGGCGAGGTTTCGGTCTATAACTCCAGGTTTCAGCACAACTGGGAGGCGGAGGAAAACTTTGCGCGCTTCCGTACACCCCGGGGCTATGCTCCGTTCAACGTGCAAAACATCGGGGGAAATATCTACGTCGCCTTCGCCAGGCAGGACGCGGAGAAGCACGATGAAGTGGATGGAGCTGGCCTTGGCTTCGTCGTCGTGTTCCGCCCCGATGGATGGCCTATCCAGATGCTTGAGCGGGGAGACTGGTTCAACGCGCCTTGGGGTATGACGGTGGCGCCCAGCGACTTTGGCGCCTACAGCCATGACGTATTGGTGGGTAACTTCGGAAGCGGTCAGATACTCGCGTTTGATCCCGTGACGGGCAAGTATCACGGCAAGCTTCGCGACGCCAAAAACAACGCAATCCAGATCCCGGGTCTGTGGGGAATCTCTTTCGGAAGCGGCACGCCCGCAGGGGGTTCGGCTACGTCTCTGTTCTTCGGCGCTGGCCCGGACCAGGAAGCGAATGGTCTATTTGGAAGCTTGACCGCAATTCAGAACACGGCAGGGAACGACAACTAGTTACAGCGAAACCCGCGATGAGGCGCATTGTTGTGGTCTGTCCTTCCATTCCTTGTGGCGCGCTACAAGACTTCAAGCTTCCCACGAGCGAAATCGATGGCTCCCATTGAAGTAGCTTCATTTGAGGCATCTCGCAGGTGATTTGACCCGGAAAGACTGCGCTCCGCACAGGTACAGTCTTTCCGGCGTTCTCTCGGTGCACGAGCGCTTAGGCAGAGGCTCCATAGAATCTGGCTCGCCGCTATTCCTTTCAGGAAACGCGGAAGTGACAATCCAAAGACATGCCTCTGACAAGTCAGCTCACACATCTTCCTATTCTGACAGCAAGTCAGATTCCCCGACGGATGGTGAGACCGCATGAAGGCAACTGTTTGGCGAATGTTTAGCGTATTCTCCGGCATCCTCATTCTGCAGGCGACCCTATTTGCGCAGGCCCCCGGAACCGGAGCGATTCGAGGTACTGTTTTTGACCCTGTCGGCCGTCCCTTGCCGAATGTAGCTATCGTCATTGAAAACCTGGCGACGCTCGCCCAGCGATCCGTGCTTACCGATCGCTCCGGGGAATATAGCGTTGCACTCCTCAGTCCGGGCAATTACAACGCTTCTGTCGAGGCGACAGGATTCGCAAAAGCCAAGGCATCGAGCGTGGCCATCGTTGTGAGCGAGACCAGCACGGTTGACTTTCATCTCGCCATCGCGCAAGAGTTATCCACGGTTGAGGTCAGAGCCGGCCAGGAGGTCGCGGAGACTGAAAGCTCCACTCTGGGCCGCGCAGTGGATGAAGAAGCGATTCAGTCGCTTCCCCTTTCGAACCGCAACTTCACGCAGATTCTCGCGCTCTCTCCTGGTGTGGTTGTGGCCCTGCCGGATGCCACTTCTTTGAGTAGCGGAACGCAGAATGTCACCTCCAATGGCGCCAAGACAACCTCGAACAACATCCAGTTCAATGGCATCGACGCCAACAACCTCTCGCAGAACTCCGCCAGGAATGATGGAGAAGAGGTGGGCACGGCCATCCCCGCGCCGGACGCCATCCTGGAGTTCAAAGTGCAAACCGCAAATTACGATGCCTCCTATGGAAGGGGAGCCGGAGCAAACGTCGACCTGGTAAGCAAGAGCGGGACAAACCGGTTTCACGGAAGCGCATGGGAATTTCTGCGCAACAATATCTTGAATGCAAATGACTTCTTCCTGAAGCTGGACGATCAACCGCGCCCCAGCCTGAAGCAGAACCAGTTTGGCGCATCGTTCGGAGGGCCGGTTCTGAAGGACAGAACCTTCCTTTTCGTCGTCTATCAGGGACAAAGAGAAATCAACGGTGAGGCATCCGGAGCCAAACAAACTGCGCTTCTTCCGCAACTTACCTCCGACCGCTCCGCTGCGACGCTGGGTGCCCAGTTTTGTCCAGCCAATCACCTGAATGTCGCGGGCTATCTGACCAACGCGGGCGGTACCCAGGTTGCTTGCGACGGCTCCAACATCAATCCTGCGGCACTGGCCCTTCTTAACTTCAAGTTGAGCAACGGCCAGTACGCCATTCCCAATCCGCAGGTGAATCTGCCCACTGCCGATCCCACGCAGCTTCCAGTCGGCCAGTCTACCTTCGCCATCCCCGCCAGTTACAAAGACAATCAGTTCAGCGTAAACATCGACCAGATATTGACGAAGAAGAACACGCTGTCGGGCAGGTTCTTCTACTCGCGGGCGCCAACCACCGAGGCGTTCTCCCCGAATGCAGCGAATGTCCCCGGCTGGGGTACCAATGAACTCGACCTGAACACTATGTTTGTTCTGGCAGACACGCACGTCTTTAGCTCCAACCTCATCAACCTGGCACGCTTCGGTTATATGCGTTTCAATGGCCTCTCGGCGGTCGGGAACCCGATCCGGGCCTCGGACCTTGGCATGAGTACGCCTACCGGTATCGCAGGTGTGGCGCCGGGCGTGAGCATCAGCGGACTGTTTACCACCGGAGATGCCGGCACGCCATCGCAGTGGCAGAACACAAACAGCTTTATCTGGCAGGACACCGTCTCCCATACGCACAATCGTCATAACATGCGCTTTGGCCTGGAGGTGAAGCGTCACGAAGTGGACGTAGACGCACCCTATAGTTCCGACGGACTGCTACAGATCGCCACTTTCGCCGACTTCCTGCTTGGGCAGAGCGCGGCCCAGAATGGCAGCCCCATCGGTGTAAGCAATGTGACAAACAGTGGAGGCAGCTCAGGCCTTTTCCGCAAGGACGAGCGCTATACCGATTTGGCGGTCTTCCTTCAGGACGACATCAAGCTGACGCAGCGACTGACCGTGAACGGCGGTCTGCGCTATGAAATCTTCGGCCCGCCAGTAGAGATCCACGGCCTGTTGCCAAGCTTCGACCCTTCAATTGCCACTGCAGCATCGCTCAGCGGCTATACACTGCCGGCGAATTACCCGGGTCCGGTTCCCATTGGCGTTACGAAGACCTCGACTCCGGGTCTGTGGTCGACCGACTATCACGATCTCTCGCCGCGGCTTGGCTTCTCACTGCTGTTGGCTCAGAAGCCGACCATTGTGCTCCGCGGCGGCTACGGCATCTACTACGACCGGCCCTCGGGAGGTTTCGCCGAATCCCAGTTGGGACAACAGCCGTTTTCGCTGCAACAACTTTCCTACGGTGCGCAGAATGCCCGAGCTACGCTGCAACGCCCCTTCGATCCATTGCTGCCGCCGACATCAAGTTTCCCCATCTATCAACCACGCAGTGCCGGCGGAGGCGCATACACCTCCGGTGTCTCGCCGCACGTCATCGACCCCTACACACAGGAGTACAACCTGAACCTCCAGTACGCGTTTGCAAGGGACTTCCTTGTAGAAGTAGGTTACGTGGGCGCGCACACCGCTCATTCGCCAGGAAGCGTTGAGTTCAACCAGGCCCTGCTTGCGAGTTCACAAAACCCGGTGAACGGGGCCACCATGAATACCGCGGCCAACGTCATCCAGCGGCTTCCCTTCGCGGGCATCGCCACGGGATCGCTCTTCTCCGAAACTGCGTTCATAGCAAACTATAACTCGCTCCAGGGCAGCATTACGAAGCGCCTCAGTCATGGACTCGAGTTTCTCGGCAGTTACACATGGTCGAAGATTCTGGACGAGACCAGCGGCTCCGGGGGCGGTGATGTCTTCGAGTTGTGGCTGTTGACCAACAACCAGAACAATCCGCGGCAGGCTTACGGGTTGACGGATTTCGACCGCGACCAGAGGGTCGTGGCGAACTTCACTTGGACTTCGCCGAAGTTCCAGCAGACGCCGATGCTGGTCCGGCGGGCGCTCTCCAACTGGGACTTTTCCGGCATCGCGGTAATCCAGTCGGGCAGCCCCATCACGGTTCTCGACAGCAACGCAGGCTTGGTCTATGGCAACTTCGAGAACCGGGCTCAGCACACGGGATCGAATCCCTCCACGCACGGATCGCTCCATTCGCGAGTGCTCCACGGATATCTCGACCAGAACGCATTTACGATCGCGCCGGAAGCTCCGAACGGGAGCGGACCTGGCGATACGGACTTCGGCAACAGCGGCACTGGTATGGTCCGTGGTCCCGGACAGCACAATATGGACCTGGCCGTCGAGCGCATCTTCCCGGTAACCGAATCGAGCAGTTTCCGGTTTCGTGCGGAGGCCTTCAACGTCACAAACACGCCTCAATTCGCCAATCCGAATAACACCCTCGATTTCGTCGAGGGACCCAATGGGCCCGCCAACTTGATCTCTTCATTCGGCGCGATCACCGCAACCGCGGCGAACCCGCGCATTATCCAACTTGCGCTCAAGTACCAGTTCTAAGAGGACGAACGAATGAAATCCATTTCGCCGGCGCTGCCGGTACCATCCTTGGAATTCTTGAGCACCGAGCAACTGAAAGGAGCATGGCTCAGTTCCGAGCCGGCGCAGTTCGGCGACCCCGTACTCGCGCATGCGAAGTTCCCCTTTCGACGGACCTACTTTCCTTTAGGATTTCCTGTCATCATCACATCCAACTGCGAAGAACTTTTCGAAGCTGCCGACGAAAGCTGGGGACGTTTCGTCCAGATCTTCGACACCGAACCCATCCTCGTCCAAATTGGCGTCACCCAGGGCGAGTCCGTCATCTGCCCTCCCACTCCTCTGTGCAGAGCACGTGGCCATCTCGTCATAAATATTGCAGACAGCGAGAACTTTTCCGTTTGCGATCTCTCTCATGGAAGCGCGATAGCCTGGGTTACAAATGCAACACTCCAGCATCGCGACTATTTTCGCTATTTCTTTATTGAGTCCGCAGTCCTATGCAACCTGTCGAATCGATTTGCGACGGCAATCCACGCCGGATGCGTGGCCCTCAACGGTGCAGGCATTCTGCTGTGCGGCGACTCCGGCGCAGGCAAATCCACGCTCTCGTATGCATGCGCGCGCGCAGGTTGGAGCTTCACCACAGATGATGGATCCTATCTGATCCACGGCCGCAACGATCTCCTGGTCGTTGGCAACTGCAACAGGGCACGATTTCGCCCTTCTGCAGAAGCGCTCTTTCCGGAACTCCGCGGCTACTCCGTGATGCAGAGAGCGGGCGTTGGAAAGCCTTCTGTGGAAATGGCGACAGAAGGAGATGCCCTTATCGCCAGATCCGCGATCGCGCACGTTCGTCACATCGTGTTTCTGAAACGTGATGTCCCCACGCAGGAACTTGCAGTGTTTCCAACCGCAGTTGCGCGGCTCTTCATGCAGCAATGCGCGCATTCCATCCCTTGGCGGCTGCAGGAAAAGATGCAATCCATCGATGGGATTCTCGCCTTGGGAGCGCTTGAACTGCGCTACAACGATCTCGACTGGGCCGTCGAGCGCTTGAGACTTCTTGTTTGCGAGGGCCGGTGATGACTCCCACTTCTCTACACAGGAGGCTCAATCGCGGAATCTTTCGCGGGCGCATCGTCGCAGCGCATTTCAGCAAAGAGTATTGGACGTTCTTCGCCGCGGCCTTCTGCATGGACCTTGGCTTTGGGCTTTTCTTCTTCCTGTTCAATCTCTATCTGACCGATCTGAACTTCGATGAGCGCACCATCGGACACATTATGGCATGTTTGACGTTGGGAAACGTCGTTGGAACAATTCCGGCCACGATGATAGCGCGAAGGCACGGCATGGGTCCTCTGCTGTCAATCGCGTTTCTCTGCGCTCCTGTTGTTTGCGCGATGCGCGTCGCAGTTGTCTGGGAGCCCGCGCAATACGGACTTGCGTTTGCAACCGGCATGGCCCTCTGCGGCTGGCCCATTTGCTTTTCACCCACCATCGCGAAACTTACGCGGGAGGACAACCGAACCTTTGGGTTCAGCATTGCCTTCGCCACGGGCATCGGCCTCGGCACACTGTCTGGATTAGCCGGAGGTTACATTCCCGAACTTCTGCACCGGGGCCCATTGCACATTCCCCTCGTACATGGCATACGCATCGTGCTGCTGCTGGCTTGCGCGGTCACTTTTCTGGGGATATGGCCGCTCAGCCGTATCACTTCGCAACTTCGCGTCGCGCCTGCGAAGCGTAGTGTTCGCCTCTTTCACCCGTACCTTATTAGGTTTCTTCCTGCCTTCATGCTCTGGAGCGCCGTTGCTGGCTCGTTTCCGCTCTTTGGCGCGATCTATCTTCAGAAAGCTTTTGGCCTCCCACTCGGCAGGCTCGGCGCTGTCTTCTCCGCATCCCAATTGGCTCAATTCTGCGCTGTGCTTCTTGCTCCCCTGCTTCTCAAGCGCCTGGGCATAGTGAAAGGCATAGCAGCAATTCAGCTTGGCACGGCTGCCTTTCTGCTGTTGATTTCCACCACCAGAACACCTTCCATTGGCGTTTGCTTTTATGTCCTTTACTTCGCAATGCAGTACATGTGCGGGCCTGGGATCTACAACCTGCTAATGAATAACGTCGCGGAAGCGGAAAGAAGCACCGCCTCGGCAGTGCAGAATATCGCCGGGGCTCTTTGCCAGGCTGGATCCGCGGCGATAACCGGGATCTGCATCGTAGCCTTCGGCTACCGCGATCTCCTGATCGTCAACGCGGTCGCCGCTGTTCTGGCTTCCATCCTGTTTCTTCTTCTCGGGATGCACCAGCGAAAGTCTGAAACAGCAGACGACACCGGAGTCAACTCCAGTAATCCAGAGCCTGTCGCCCATTGTATCGAAGCGTGACGAGAGAAGGCGAGGCATGAAGTCCCACTTGACCAATGCGGTTTTCGGCGTTGTCGATTACCTCGCCTATCCCATAGGGCTGCTGCTGCTTGCACCGGTCATCCTGCACGCACTGGGCATGGAGCGATACGGCATCTGGGCCATAGCAACAGCGGCCATCAGTACAGGTGCGATCGTCGCTTCCGGATTCGGCGATGCAAACATACGCGCCGTCGCAATCACGCTTGCGACGGGTGATCGAAAGGCCATGATCGAGACCGTTCGCTGTGCCCTTGGAATTCACCTCGTTCTCGGGGTACTCATCGTGTGCATCGGGTGGACTACCGCGCCCTGGATGACGCGCCACATTGCGCAATCGCGCCCGGAACTCACAGTCGATTGTCTCTGGTCGCTACGCATTGCGGGCCTGCTAGCGCTGATTCGTGCGGTTGAAACCGTTTGTGTCAGCACGCAGCGAGCATTCAGTCGCTACGGATCTGCGATTCAAATCAGCGTCCTCGCACGCCTTTTAGCATTAGTGGCCGCCGGACTTGTCCCACTCTATGTACGGTCTGTTTCAACATTGCTGATTGTCTCGTTCGCGATCGGCATGATTGCTCTCTGGTTTCAGATGAAGCAACTCTATAGGCTGCTCGGAATCTCCATGCTCACGCCGGCGCTTCATCCGGACACCACTCGGCGCCTACTCGTATTTGGAGGATTTACCTGGTTGTACTCGGTTGCTGGCCTGTTATTTGGACAGGCGGACCGTCTGGTGGCTGGCGTTGCATTCGGAGCAGCAGCGGCCAGTTCCTATGCCTTCTGTGTTCAGCTCGCGCAGCCTATCTTCGGAATCAGCGCAGCCGGTTTGCATTTCCTATTTCCGTATTTGACAACTCGCCTGGCACAAAAAGATCACGGCGCTCTACGCCGTGGAGTTCTGATCACTGCGGCGGCGAACGCGAGCTTTGTGCTGGTTGCACTTGCGACACTGCTGCTGTGCGGTAGAAGCATCCTTCATTTCTGGGCAGGTGAATCCATAGCTGCAGCAGGCAGTCCGCTGCTGCCAGTGATTGCCTGGAGTTCAGCACTGTCTGCTCTTGGAGTGACAGGCTGCTATTCCTTACTGGCCCTGGGGAGACCGGGAATGGTGACTGCCTTCAACGTGGCCGGTGGACTGGCAATGATGGGCGCGATTGCATTGCTCGTACCCCATTTTGGTCTGGCTGGAGTCGCCTATGGGCGGCTGTTTTTCGGCCCCCCAGTCTTATTCCTCTACGTCCCTCTTCTGATGGCTCTTAGTCCACAGTCAGCGCAATCGGATACATCAGCAGAAATGTCAGTTTGCAAGGAGGTCTAAATGCAGAACACCTTTGAACAGACAACTTCAGAGCCGATCCTCTTCGACGTTCAGAGAACCTACTCACGGCCTTCAACAACTCCGCGCCGTTGCGCCAATGTGCTGGGCGTGCCGGTCGATCCTTTAAACATGGAAGATGCCATCTCGCTCATTGCGAAGCGGCTCCAATTCGGCCCAAAGGGCTACGTCTGCGCAATTGGAGTTCACGGCATTCTGGAAGCCTTGCGCGACAGGTCGGTCGCGAACGCCCTGGCGAACGCCTCCATCGGCCTTCCGGACGGTACTCCCCCTGTATGGGTGGGGCGATCGCAAGGCTATCGCACAATGCACTATGTGACCGGCCCGGCCATCATGCGAGAGATTTTCAGCCGTAGTCAGTTTGCCGGGTATTCCCACTTCCTTTATGGAGGAAAGGCCGACGTCGCAGACGAACTCGCATCAACTATGCGCAAGCAGTTCCCCTGGACGAGAATTGTCGGCACGTATACACCGCCATTTCGAAGTCTGACTGCCGACGAAGAATCTCAACTTATCGCGACAATCAATGGCGTCCAGCCTGACATGATCTGGGTAGGAATCAGCACGCCGAGACAGGATGTGTTCATGCAACGGATGATTCCTTCACTCGACACGCGCCTCATGTTCGGCGTAGGCGCCGCGTTCGATTTCCTGACCGGCCATATCCGCGATTGCCCCCGATGGGTAAAGCGAGCTGGATTGCATTGGCTTCATCGTCTGGCACAGGATCCAAAGCGCCTATGGAGACGCAATCTGACGAATACTGCGTTCCTCTGGCATATAGCTTTGCAATTGACCGGGATGAGATCGTACCCGCTAAGGTTGGGATGCGAACCGAGTGCCATCGAGGACTGTGACCGGATCAGAGTCGAGGTCTGCTCCTCCTCGGAAGGGAAAGGTCAATAGGCCGGCTTTGTCGCGCGATCATAGGTCTGGCCGAACTTGTTCAGGTGCTTGTCCCCGGAATGCGGGGCATCTGCCGCATTCACGATCACGCTGTTCGATCCTCCGGGGCCAACACGCACGCGCTTGGTCAATCGATCGAGCGATGGCTGCGGCGTTGCTTCGATCCACACATGCAGCTCATACTCCCCCGCGGGGACATTATGTATCGTGAACCTTTCCAGCGTATCCGCGATGGCGTAGAAGGGAGTGGAAATCGCCAGAACCACCGCGCTCATCTCAGGATGGATATTGCAGAATATGTATGAGACTCCCTCGCGTGAGAATACCACTTCCTTCGAAGTCCCCGCTTCATAGAGCCCGAGGTCGAATCGCTTGCCATTGAATAATGAAAAGACATTGTGAAAGAACGGATCGGCGTTGGGAAACACCACGACACTCCCCCTCGGTATAACAAGCAGGTGCGGAGAGAACATCTTGTTCTTTTGAACCAGCGTAAATCGCTCCGGATGTGGAGCCAGCGTGGCTGGAGCGTCGCCCACCGGGTTCAGCCACAGGACCGTCGCCGGCATGTGCCCACCGGCATCTTTATGCAGCTCCACATGTCCGGTGAACTCGGACGTTGTTTGCGCGGATTCCTGCGCGCACACGGCGGCTACTCCCCAAGCGAGAGCAAAGATAGCGACCCTGCAGGCAAGCGCTCCACGTGCCCTTGAAAGGCTCAAAATTTGTACCCCGCGCCGATTCCAATTACATCGCTGAATATTGTTGTTGATGTTACGTACGACGAAGCAATGCGCCGATAATCCAGCGTGAATGAAAGATATGCACTCGGACTATAGATCACGTTTCCACTGAATGTCCGATTGCGTGCCAAATTGTAGTAGTTCACCGGCGCCGAAAGCGCATAGGGCCTGAGCTGGTGCGCCGGTACATCGTCGATCCCGAAGGCCTCGTTGAATTCCAGACGTTCTCTCCACTTCTGCTTCCATTGCACCCATCCGCCGCTATCGTCGAGGACGCGAAAATAGGTCTCTGCTCCGATCGCTTGGGCGACGTAGTCTTTCGATGCACCCTCTCCGAGGCCTCCCAACGCGTGGCCTCGGTAGGCGCTTCCCGACACTTGCGTAAAGCGTGAAACGGGGATGCGAAAGTCAGTGCTGGCCGCCCATGAATTGAAATCGATGGAGCCCGAGGTACGATGAGGAGCAAAGAATCCTCCCAGTCCGAATTGTGCGCCGTCCTCGTTGCGCGTCTTTACATATGCGATTCGAGTTTCGATTCCCGGCCGGCGAGATAACTCCGTGGTTGAAGGGGGAGTGTAAGTTGCGCCCGGCGGGACTGCGTTTGGCGCAGGCGGATCGTTTACGTCAATGAGCGCTCCCTGCACGCGAAGGTTGGCAGACCGAAAAGACAGAAGATCGTGAGAGACACCAACCTGCGGATTCCACGCCCAAAGGTTTCCTGACCATGCCAACGCGGGTTCGGCAACTGCGGTCAACGAGGTGGGCGTCCATGGGCTGATAATCGGCCGGTCAAGAGAGAAGAAGACTTGCGTACGATCCCAGTTCAGTTCCGCATGAGCCGTGCGTAATCGCACCAACCCAAAAGAGTAACCGCCATTGTAGCCACTCGCGGGCGCGCCAGCGCTCAGATCGAACCGCAAATCTGCGTGGCTGCTGGCGCCAAGGAGATGAGGCCCCGAAACATCGAGACCCAGCACTGATTGGCGAAACGTGGCTCCGGTGGATCCTGCGCCATCCAATGCGACCGTAGGCGCCCATGCGGTGTCCACCCGCCGCGTGTTCACGAATCCTGAAAACAGAATCATCCCGCTGATCTTCACCGGATATTTCGAAGAACTCTCAACCTTGGTCTGTTCGAGCGTTCCAATCTGGGTTTCTTCGATTCCTTGCGTCTCCCGTATGCTGGCAACGGCGTCTGCAAGCTCCTTCGATCCGGGCGGCTCGGCCGGACCGGGGCCAGGAGCGACTTCGGAAGACTCACGAAGGGCAGAAAGTTGCTGTCTGATTACATCCATCTCGCGTTGCGAATTCTGTATCTGCGCTTCAATCCGGTTCATTGATTCAGTCAATGTGCGGATACGCTCCTGCAGATCCGTCGCAGATGGAGACGAGACTTGTGGATAGCACACTCCCATTGGAAGGAAAGACAAAACTGAGCACATCCATCCAATCCTCAATCTCGCCTTGCATCTGCGGTCCAGAATAGAATCACTATCTCTCATCTCTTTCCCACCTGTGCCCGGTTGCCGGCCGGTGAATTCAAGCCTTTGTTTCCGCGATCAATGCAGAAGCGGAAAACTGTTTCGCCTGGCAAACTCCTGACAAGAGTAACGCTTCCACCATTTTCGGTGGCGATACTTTGTGTAAGAGTCAAACCCAAGCCGGAGCCCTTGTGCTTGCCTTCGCTGACGAATGGATCGAAAAGTGTGGACCGTATACAAGAAGGGACCCCTTCGCCATTGTCGGAAACATCAATAAACACCTCTTCCTCGCGAACGAGAATGCTAACCGAGACTCTTGCATCGACACCTTGCCTTCGTGGAGCCTGGCATCCATTCAGGAGCAGATTGTAGATAGCACGCTCGACCTGATTGACATCCACATAGACCTCGATAGCAAGTGGATCGCCTGGCTCCAACGTTAGTTTGACCCGCGCGGCGTCTGGATGATTCCGTACCAGATGCAACGCCCGCTCCGCAAGCACGGCGACACTCTGCTTCGTGCGGTGCAATGCCGTCCCTGTGCGGCTGAACATCAGCAGTGATTCAAGCATCTCCGTGGTGCCGTTCACCGCACTGCGAATCTCCGCCAGCACTTCTTGACGATCCGCCGCAGGCAACCGGTCGGAGGCGAGAAACTCCGAGTTGGCATAGATGGCCGCGAGATAGTGGCGCAAATCGTGTGATACCGAACTTGCCATGCGGCCGATCGTGGCCAGGCGTTCAGACTCGAGCAACGCCTGATTGACACGGATAATTTCTCTGCGCATGCGAGCGAACGCGGCGCTCAACTCCCGTACCTCGCGCGTTCCGCGATATGGAAGAATATGCGCGCTGTCGCCATTGGCAAATGCCCGTACTCCATATGCAAGCTGCTCCAGAGGCAAAGTTACGGAACGCGATAACACTGCCATCAGTACTGCGCCCAGCAGGAGCGCCAGGAGACCAGCGAGCAGGACGAGGCTATCGATCTTCCGGACCGCGCGCTCCTCCGGCTCAAGCGATTCGAACTCGACCAGCTTCAGCGGCGCGGTCGCCTTTGTCGAAAGGTCGTGGGAGACAGCCAGGTAGCGTTCCCCTCCGAAGGCCATCGGGAACGTTCCAGCGTCCCCGGCGGGAATCGAAGCAGACGCTTGCATCTTTCCCGCCTTATCCGCGGGAGCGAGAGAATTCGCCAGGATTCGATCGCCACTCAGGAAGACCGCTTCCACCTGGGTAGCACGGCTCAACGCTTCCACAGCGCTACGATCGACCGCGAATCCGCTCATCACATATCCCAATAGAGTATCGTCGGAGCGGGCTCCGAAATAGAGTGGATGCACCGAGCATCCATAGAGCCCCCTGGCGCTGACCAGGTAGGACGCGTTGCGCGCGGAAAGGAACTGGCGCAGATCGGCTCGAAATGCGGAATCGGCCGGTACTCCCTCGACGTAGGCGGCCTTTACGTTCCCGTCCCGATCAGCTAGTGCGAAGAGATCGTTCCCGCTCACCTTCCAGAATTCGACACCACCGTCGGCTATGGTGCGCTCATCGCTGGTAGTCATCAGCGCCTTCAGGCTGGGCAAATCTGCAAGAAGCGCGTTTTCGCGATCTAGCGCCGTGATGCGCTGCGCCTGCATACTTTCGAACGTAGCGAGGGAATGAAGCAGATCTGAAGTGAGATTCTGGACGATGAGATTCCTCATCGGCCGGCGGATCACCAGCAGACTGACCAAAGTCGATCCCAAAGTAATGACGGCCATCGCCAGGATCAACAGAACGCGAGTCCGCACTCCCTGACCAGGTCCTTGCAGGTGAGTCGATGGCTCTGAAGCGCGAGGAATTGTTCCGATGCCCGAGGTTTTACGGGACGAACTTATACCCTGTTCCATAGATTGTCAGAAAGTGCTTTGGATTGGCAGGATCTTGCTCCAACTTCTGGCGTAGCTTGAGAATCTGATTGTCCACCGTACGCGTGGTAGGGTAGCAATTGTAGCCCCATACTTCGTTCAAAAGTTCTTCCCTGCCGAGCACACGCTCGGCATGATCGGTGAAAAACTTCAAAAGACGGAACTCGTGCGAAGTAAGGACAATCGATACGCCTAGGCGGAGTACGGTCATCTTCTTGAAGTCGATTTCACAGTCCGCGAAGCGGTAAGAACTGGCAACGACAGGCTTGCGCCGGCGGCGGATGGCAGCCTGGACGCGCGCCATCAGTTCGCGCGGACTGAACGGTTTCGTCACGTAATCGTCGGCTCCCAGCTCGAGCAGCAATACCTTGTCCACCACCTCGGAGATGGCGCTTACAACGATGACTGGCGTTTCCGGCGCTAAGGCCTTGAAGTTCCGGCAGAGCTCGCGCCCGGAAATGTGGGGCAGTACCAGATCGAGCACGACCGCTATGGGCCGCTCCGAGCGGAATAGATCCAGTCCAATCTCGCCATCTCCGCCGATGAGGACCTCATACCGTTCGGCCGAAAACATCCGCTGCAGAACGCGCTGCATGCGCGGGTCGTCTTCCACCACGAGGATCTTCCCGACTTCATGGACAACCGGAGTTTCAGCAAGTTCCATGGCAGCGTCCAATTCCATTAACACGGTTCCATTTTCGCCTGAATCGCGGTTGATTCATTAGAACCCCGCCAAAAAATGACAATTCGCTGACATTTCTCGATCAGGTTGAGCGGGAACGCAGTGGTTTCGCATCCCTATTGGGGCGCTCAGGCTGCCTCAGCTTATCAGATTCCAATATCGGTGCACAGAACAAATGTTCGTATATATCCTGGTACTGACGCCCGACGGAAACGCTCGACAGAAGCGGCAATTCGCGAACGCGAGGACGAGGCAGAGCAAGCACATCACGAATGGCATTCGCATACGACTCGACCAAGTCGCCTTCCCATGCAACGAATCGGCAATCGTCCCCGCCAATCTCGCGAAACGCCGGGATGTCAGAACATACGATGCGACAGCCTGCAAGCATTCCCTCGGCTACCGGAAGCCCGAAGCCCTCGGTCTTCGAAGGTGCCAGCAGCACCGCGCAGTTTTGGTAGCACCATTCCAGCACGGCATCTGTTAACCCGCTCGAAAGCAGCACTCTGTCGGATTGCTGTAAGCCGAGGATCTGGGCTTGGATCTTCCCTGTATCGGGCCCTGGGATCCCGACCACAAGCAATCTGGCATTGAGAGAAAGAATACGATTTCGAATCAGCCGGTCAAAGATGCGAATCGCCAGCGGTACGTTCTTGTTGGCCCGATGCTGCGCAACACAGAGAATAAAACTCTGCCCCTCAAGCATTTCGCACCTGCAATCAGGCTTCCGTGCCGGATTCAGATCCACGACATTGGGCACAATCATTGATTTGCCCGCCATCGCGGGAAACCAATGCTCGAGTTGCACTCGGGTGTTGGCTGATACGCAGGCTATCGCATCGACCCTGGGGATGCACTGCCGGATGATTCGCCGTGCAAGTGCGCTCTTGAAGAATCCGAAGTTCTCGGGTATATCGAACGGGTAGAGATCGTGCAGGCTGAGGACCGTAGGGCAATGGAAGGCGTGCGCGTCAATGGGCGCCGGGTATGTAAAGTGAACGATGTCCGCTTCGAGCTGTGCTGCGATATAAGGAAGCTCGTGGAAGTACCAGAAGAGACGGCTCAGGTTCGCATCTCGCAGTGGCATCCAGTGCGCATGAAAGCGTGTGTCCATGCCAATAAAACCGGACTGAAACATCTCTTTCTGCCACTGTCCCGCCAGCAAATGCACGTTCGTTACGGACCGTGTAGATAGCAGTGCGCGCACCAATCCAATGGCATGTCGTGAAACGCCGTTCAAGTGCGCAGGTGCCGATAGAGCAGCAACAACGACGTTCATCTTTTCTCCTCAGTGTGCCGACATAACAGGTGGGTCATTCGCGCGCGCCGGGATTGCGCTTGAGTGCCTCTCCACCTGTAACTTCTTGTCCACCAACAACGCAATCGCAGTAATCAGCCACAGGGGCAAAACAAGGTCGAATGGCTCGGCTTCAGCAAGGCCGCGCACTATCGCGAAAACCAGGAATCCCGTCAGGATGCAGCGCTCGGAATCCCCCGGTAGCTGGCGAAGGCGCCGATAGAGGCTCCCATAAACTCCCACCAGCAAAACGATCCCGCAAACTCCATAGGCGAAGAACTGCTGCAATAGCTCGTTTTCTGCATGCCTGGCCTCGAACAACTCGCCGCCGAACGGTGGCGCCACTTTCCACATCGCATCGAATCCATTGCCCAGCCAAGGATGGCTAAGACCGGCATCCAGCGCCCATGCCCAAATTGCCGTCCGGCCGGTCAATGTCTCGGCCTGATTCCCCGCGCTGGAATAGACACCGTAGTATGCGTCAAGAAGGCCCCAGAAGCAGATCGTCGCCGCGATCGATCCAACCACTAGCGAAACCTTCTTGCGGCGGCTCATGCTGTGGTCACGAATAATCCGGTATCCCTGGCACGCGATGAATGCAATGAGCGTTGATTTGCTCAGGCTCCGAAAGAGCGTAATCCCAAGAAACCAGGCCGGAATGCGCCACGGCCCATCGCCTCGGCAGGCAAGCAAAGTACACATCAGGACTGCCAGGGCGCACAGATTGCCGATCTGATTCGTATTGAAATACTCGATGTCGCCCAAACGAAGATCCGTCTCTGCCGGCATGATCCACGCGATCGCGGCCAGTAAACAGGTTCCAAGGATAAAGCCCTTCATGAGCGAGTGAGCGGCGCATGCCGAATCGTACCCCCGGAACAGGAGAATCACTATGCCGGCATCCGCGACGAGTCCAATCCAATAGCCTGCCGACCCAAGTGGCGAAACAGATTCGGTCCACAAAAAGCTGCAACCAGCGAATGCAAGATAAAAAACAACCCATTGAATCGGGCGCACTCTAGCCATCCAGCCGGATGGGTGCGCGTTGCGGCCGAAGGCGCATAGCAAGGAGGCAAGTAACAACGCCATCGATAGACCCAGGCTGGCGAAGACGCCTGCGGAAGTTCCAATACCCAACCAACGATCTGAAACCAGCACAAAGATCGCTCGGCACGAAAAGTACAGGCCGGCGCAAGTAGCCAGGGCCGAGAAGGCCACATTGTCCTTCGCCCCAGACACCGATCCAGCGCTGGCAAAGATGCTTGTCGGGCCAGCGAGTGCATAAACACCTCCGTGTTTCACGCCGGCCTCCTCATGATCCATCTCCCGCGTAGCAATGCACTCATCGACTCCATTACTTCGAGCGCGAAGCTCTTGCGCGGATCCTTCGCGTCGATCAATTGCCAATAGTGATGGCAGAGCAGCGCAATGGAAGCAAGAATGAGGATGACGATCGTCAGCCCGATTGTCAGAAGTGCTCTCGGTGGAAACGACTTCTTCTCCGGAACTCCAGGAGCATCGATCACACTCACAACCGGAATGTCCTTTGCCTCCTGGATGCGCACTATCTCGTATTGCTGCGTGAGCAGGTCGTAGACGGTTTCCTGCACGTGAACTTCGCGATACAGGTTTGCAAATGGCACTGCCAGCCTGGGAACCTGGCGAAGCGGCAGATACGAAGCAGTCGCCAGTTGATCTCCCGCGTCATCGCTCTTTGGCGCAATAGAAAGCGGAGAGGAGGAGCCGCCCATCTTTGCCAGTTCGTGTTTCAGGCTCGCGATTCGAGCCAAAGTCTCGCGAACCCGCACGTTTCCATCGCCGTAAAGCTGCTGCAGCGATTGCAATTCGCCTTGTGCTGCAATCAGCGCTCCCTGGACGCGCGCCTCCGACTCCACCGTTGCGCGCGCCTGTTCTCGCAAATCAATCGCCGAATGGGTACTGGAGAATTCGCTCATTGCCGCCTGGGCCCGCTCCAGGTCGCTCCTTACCGCTTGCAGTCTCTTCTCGATAAACACCCGCTCCTGATGAGCTGAAGAATTTCCGGTGCGGTTCACGAGTGAATTCAGTTCATCCAGGTAAGCCTGGGCCATGTCACGAGCGCGTACCGGATCGTTATCCGTCACGCTCAGAGTCAACACGCCGCTCTTTTTGTCCTGAACAATGGTCGTCTTGCGTGCCAGTACTTTGGCCGCATCCACGCGGTATCGCTTGTGATAAACGTTCTGAAGTTGGAAGCGATCAATCAGCCGAGTCGATACCGACGTACTCCGCAACAAATCAATAAACAGAGAACCCGTGTTATGACCACCTATAAGACTTGCCACCAGGCCTCCCAACGTATCTCCTCCCAGAGCTCGGCCCGCCAACGCGGTGAACAATCCGGAACTGCTCCCTGAGCTTTCCGGAGGCATGATGCGTGCCTGCGAGATATACGTTTTCGGAATTACCAATGAAAGGAGTAGGCTGACCACAGATGCGGCTCCAAGGATGCGCATCAACTGGATGCGATGAGCCCACAGAATGCGCAGGTTATAGAGCCAGTTCGGGGCGCTTCCACGCGCTGAAAGCACGGGCGCGCTCGCTGCATCGTCTGCACTCAGAATCGGTGCCTGGACCTCGACATCCATGCTCACCTACAGTCCCGCCACGGCTGCGGCAATCGCCAGAGATGCGGCGACCTGCGCCGCGCTCAGAAGATTGCGCCACGTCGCCGATGCGCCCACTATCTTCTGCGGAACAACAATCGTGTCGCCCGCATCGAGTTTGGTAGAGAGTACTTCGTGCCCGTACCAGTTTCCCGAGCGGCGTCCAACCACGGATCCATTGGCTCGAATAACGAAGATCTCCTTCCGATTCGCAGTATCAGATGCTCCTCCCGCTTTCTGCAGATACCATTCGGCTGTCCTGCCCGGCATGAACGTGATGGCCGAGGCGTTGTAGACCTGCCCTGTTACAAGAATGAATCCCGGCCGTTTCGGAATCCGAAGCACATCGCCGCTTCGGACCTCGATGTCGGCCGCAGTTCCGGCCCAGGTCTCGATGGCGGGGTTGATACGAATCACGAGTCTTCCACTAGCAGGCTGGCTGCGTAGCCGCGCAAGAATTTGGTCCTGCTGTTGCTGAATCAATTGCAATGAGGCGGCCTGCTCACTTCCCGCTACACTTGGAGACAGATGTGAAGCGGCGGAGTTCGTCTCAATCTGACGAATCAATTCTTCGCGGCTCGTTTTCTCCAGCTTTGCTACATCTAGCCGAGTGAGAACCGCACCCTCTGGATACGCGGTCGACCGCAGCCCGCCTGCCCGCCGAAGGACATCGCTCAACCTCTCACCCTCCTGAAACCCGTAGCCGCCCGGATGAGCAACCTCGCCTTCAATCGTGATTGACTCGCCGATCTCGTCCCATCCAGTCAGTTGATGTACCGTGAGCACGTCGCCCACCTTGAGAACTACATCTGCATCTCGATTGTTATGCAGCACGGCATCTGCAATCGAAATATCACGACGCTCGACTGAAGCGCGTTTGCCGCCGATCACCCGGTAGCTGGCCAGGTCCGCTCGTTCCACCATCGCATCCCGCTTGAATCCACCCGCTGCGCGGATCAATTGGGCTGCGGTCATTCCCTTAAACATTGGATAGACGCCTGGCCTCAGCACTTCTCCACGGACCGATACCGTCGGCGCATCCAGCTCATATCTTGCAAATACCCTGATCGTGTCGAACGGCTGAAGCGTAATGGACGTGTTCCCGATCAACACATCGGGGACGTTGAAATCAATGGTCTCCGGATGCAGGTCAGGCGCCACCAGCCGGACAATCTCTCCATGGTCTGCCGGCTCCGGCAGCAGTTCTCGATAGCTGGGGAGGACATCGGTGAGAAGCATGTTGTCGCGATACGCAATCTTCCCAGGACGTGCAATATGGCCCTGAAGGTACACCACCCGGCCGCTCGCGGGAAGAACCGTGGCAATGCGAATGCGATCACCATCCTTCACTTCGGTATTCTGCAAGCGCGCGATGATGGCGGAAGGCGCTTCGTTGCTTCCAGCTTCTACCGCAACCTCTTCACGATGCTGGTTGGCAATCACTCGATCGATGGTGACATGCGCCAATGCCGCGGCAACGGTGAAGCCTCCAGCATCGTCCAACACCGATGTCAGGTTGTTCTCGCCACTCAATTCATAGATCGCCGGTCGTTTCACGGCGCCCGACACGGCCACCTGCGGCCCCACAGGAGGGACCAATAACGTGTCTCCACCCTGCAACCGATCATCGTTTGGATGGACACCGCGCAGCATGAAGTCGTAAAGGTCGATTTCGCCGATCAGCTTTTCGTTGCGATAGTGCCGCAGAATGCGCAGTGAGCCAACTGCCGTCGGCCCTCCAGCCGCAAATAGGGCCGTGATGGGAGATGCGAGTGAGCTCACCTCGTACGATCCCGGAAGTTGCACATCGCCCACCACAAAGATGCGTATTGAACGAAGGTTCGCGACGGTGACCGCCACGCGCAAGTTGCGGTATTGACTTTGCAGCGCCTCTGCGATCATCGCCTCGGCTTTCGCAACACTTAGTCCGGCGACAGAAACAAGACCAGCCTCAGGCAGTGCGATGCGTCCTTCACGGTCGATTGTGCGCAGCAGGTTCTGCGACACCCCTCCCCACAGCGCAATGCTCAACTGATCTCCGGGACCGAGAACATAATCTGGACCCAGTGGGACATCAAGTGCGCCGATTGCAGCTGTATGAACAGGTTCGAGCGCTTCTCTCCCCGGCGTGGCGCGGGCCACAAACAGCTCCGATCCAAATCGCTTCAGATGTTCCTGTGAATCAGGAACCTGGGTGTACAAATCGCGCAGAGAGAGCAGGTTGTAGGGCGTCGGACGATGCAGAGACGGCGGCTCGTCCGTCACATTAGGTGCCTCTGGTCGTTTCATCTCTGCACGAGCTCCCGCATAGCCCCTTGACGACGTTTGGCGCTCTCTCAACGGACGGCTCGAACCTGGTTCTTCCAATTCGCTTCTGGTACTTTCACGTGAGGCCAAAGTTCGCGACGAAAGCTCTCCCGCCGCCAAGCGGCTCTGTTCGTCAAATGGTTCGCGCTGAAAGGTCTCTTCCTGTCGTTCTCTTCCTGCTTGAACCTGATCCTCCGTGAGGTATCCGCGAGCCAGCAAAAAATGGGTGAGCGTGATGCGCAGTGCCTTGCTGCTTTCAATTTGCGCATACACCTGCTCATCCGTCAACGAGTCTGCCTGCACGGTCACGCCCGCCAGTTGCGCACTATCGGCAACCACTGGTTTTACTTCCACCATTAATTCCGGGCTGCGGCGCAAGACCTCGATCAGTTGCACGGCTGACAATGCCGGATCGCGCGTTTCAGCGCCGCTTTGGAATTGTTCTGCGTCGCTGCTTTGCAGTTGCCCTGTTTCGCTACTCTGGAGTTGCCTTGAATCGCTGCTTTGGGCCCTGGAAGCATCGAAGGGATCCATGGTGCTGTCGTTCACGCCAGATTGGGCATGGCTGGGTAGTGAGATCATGGCCCATAGCATCGCGGCAAGTGCAAAGGACACGATCCAGCCTTTTTCATCATGCAAGGAAACCTTCATCGTCCGTATCTCACCGTGTCCCTTCTCCATCGCGAGGCCTCGATCGTATAGCGAAATCCTTCCACCACATGAAAGCGTATGCGGCGGAGAAAAAACTCCCCTTCGATCACATAGCGCACCCATCTCTCCCCTAACCTCTCTCCCGCGCGAGGCTGTGTGATTCGTGCCGGCATGTAGTGCGGAAACAGAAAGCGGTGGGACTTCTTTATATCCTCTGTCCTGCATGGAACCTCGCTGCGCAACAGGACGTAGAGCTTGCTGCCAATGGAATCGCCCAGCAAGAGCTCGCGGGCATAGAGCCTGAGCCATCGTCGAATGCGCGGGGGAAGAGCCTCCGCTTTCCACTGCATTGGCAATTCCATCGATGCTCCTCCGAAGAACTCGTCAGCCAGCCACAGCGCTGCACCCAACGCAAGATCGCCGTTCATCTCCTCAGCCGCGAAGATTTCTGCCTCAGCCCAGAACTTCTGATCGAATCTGCGAGCCTCGACGTGGCGCCAAAACTCGAGAACCCACGACAGTCGCGTGTGCTCACCGCACAAGTGTTTCAACAAATGCAGTGCTTGTTGCACCAGGATGTCCGCTGGAGAGAGCGTTGCAATAGGCGCGCCATCGAAGTCCCGAGTTGTTCTCCGATTCAAAAGGTCGGAGATCCCATTTTCTTTGGGCAGCAGATGCAGTTCCAGAGCCCGTTGCGCGTGAACGGAGTACATCTTTGCCATATCTGGAAGACCAGCTTCGCCGGCCCTAAGCTCCAACGTATTACCGCTCTTCGCATGAAGCTTGTAGCCCAGGCGGCGGACACATTCAAACGCAAGACTTTCGCTCTCCTTTGCTACGAGGAAATCCATGTCGGTCTGGCAGCGCAAGGCGGGGTCGGAGACAGAATCAGGAGTAAGCGTGATCCCTTTCAACAACGCGTAAGGTATGCTCTCGTTCTCGAGCCACTGTGCCAGAGTGCACGCTTCCTCCTTCAGCGCTTGGATGCGAAGCCGGTTTCGTTGAGATCGCTCTGCAAGGTCACCTTCCACCGCCAACGGTATCAGGCTTGTTACTCCAACCCGTCGGGTCTGGTCCAGAAAATAGATAGCCATCCCGCTGATATCGAGCCACCATAAGACACTCTTCCAATCCGCTTCCGTGAACCCGCCTAGACCCATGGCCACATCGTCGCCCTCCGCTGAGAACGAGGCGACGATAGCTTCCTTTAACTCGCGCGTTCGTGCGGTTGTCCTGTTGCGCATTGGGAAATGTCTCTTGTTCATGGCAGGCTAGTGACTGTACATCTCCGGTTCGCCCAGGCTCCCGGCCTTTGGCAAATGACGAATGAACATTACGATCGACCAGACCTCCTCGTCGCTCAACATCCCTCTGGATGCGGGCATGCCCGAAGGCCACACCCCATCGTCGATCACCGATTTCAGTTGTCCGTCCGTATACTCCTGCACCTCTGCCGACGCCAGCGACGGGACGGGCGGCGCCATGCGATCTGCGAAAGGCACGCCTGTGTTCTGCCCGTCCAACCCATGACACGCAACGCAGTAGTGCGAAAATGCGGCCTTGCCTTCCGCGACCGTCTGAGGTGTCGCCGGCAATGGATTCTTCAGCTTTTTGTTGCCGATCAATACCTTGTGCTTCATACCCGACATCAGCTTCGACTCCCCCTTCGATGGGGCTTTTGCTTTGCACCCGCTGACAATCAGCGCCGAAAGTAGCAGTACAATGAACGCCAGGCGGATCATCTCAATTCACCACATGGAATGCGATGGTCATGCTTCCATGTCCAGCCCCGCAAAAGACCGAGCAGTGCCCGACAAAATCGCCGGTCTTGTCCGGAGTGAATCGCACTTCGGCCGATCCACCCTTGGGAGCTTTCATATCCAAACCAAGTTCGCGAACCCGAATCCCGTGCGGGACGTCGCTGCTTTTCAGCACCAGCACGACCAGTTCGCCTTTCTTCAGCGTGATTGTGCCAGGATCAAAGGAGAACCTCTTTGCGGAAATCTCTACGCGGCGAGGTTCTGCAGCCGGCGAACCGGAAAGCTGCAAGCCTAATCCGCAGGCGCAGACAACTGAAAAGACGATCTTCCATGCAGATATGACTCTCATGAGCCTCCTCGCCAATTCGGAAATGCGAGCCATTACTGAACTCGATCTGTTGGCGTCAGCACCAACAATGAACTTCCCGGCTCTGGTGTGTGTCATATCCATGTCAGGAGATTGTCACGGATTTGTTGGCGGATTTCCTGCCACGACACCCATCGCGACACGCGCTTGAAATTACAATCCACTGACATTCGCAAGACGCAATCATGACACCCGCCCGCGGCACTCGAGCGAACCTAACCCCATGTCAAGTTATGCGAAGCACCAGATGCACACGAGGCGAGGTTTGATCATTCTGCTCGCGTCAATCGGATGGGCATCCATTCACCTTGCACGAGCGCAAAACCTCCCCTTCATCTCCGGTGGCGGAGGACTCATCACCAGCACGAACGGCGGCAACACCACATATTTGCCGATTATCGCGCCGTCTCTTGTTGCACCGCTCGGCGATCACTTGCTGGTTGAAAGCCGCGCGTCAATCGTCGATTCCTTCTTTCCACGTGGGAACGGACAACCAGGCTACAAGCACGACGCGTTCCTCGGGCTCTCCTACCTGCAGGCGGACGTCATTGCCAATCGCAACTTGACTCTTGTCGCAGGTGAATTCCTCACACCCTTCGGAACCTACAACGAGCGCCTCAGCCCCATATGGATAAGCAACTTCGAAGATGCGCCGCTGATCTTCAGCCTGGGCACGATGAGCACCGCATCGAGCGTCGGCGGAATGCTGCGTGGCTCGGCCTTCTCGAGCGACAAAGTCGATCTCGATTACGCCGCGTACTTCTCCGTGGCAAGCACCAACCAGCAGTTCAACGCCGAACGCTCAACCGGTGGCCGCGCCAGCGTCTACCTGCCCAACGCCCGCCTTGAAGCAGGTCTCTCGGTAGGTCGCCTCCTGCAAGGTACTCGCGAGAACTACATCGGCGCACACCTCTGGTGGGAACCTGCGCAGTCGAATCTCCGTCTTCGATCGGAGTATGCGCGTGGCCCTCATGCGCAGGGTTACTGGGTCGAGGCCGATTACCGATGTTTGCGATTTCACGGCGAGAACAGCATGATTGGACGATTCGAGCCTGTCCTTCGGGTGCAGCAAACATTTCGCTCGCAGCCCGACTCGGAGGATGGTTTACCTGCGGCAGACACTCAGAAAGTCGATTTCGCGCTTGACTATCATCTCCCCCACGAAGTCCGCATCAACACCAGCTACTCCCGCCAACTGTCCTCGACGGGCAACCGCAACATCTGGCAAACCGGAATCGTCTATCGGTTCCTGATTCCAACATGGAGGGGCAGATGACACGCATGAACGCGTTGATTCTCGCGACTTGTTTTCTCAGTGTTCTTGGATCGCTCATGGCACAGAGTGCTCCCACGGCCACAGATCACCCAAACAAAGTGCAAAAGGATCATCCTGCAACCTCCGGGACGGCCTCTCGCGGAGAGCGCGTCTTCCAACAGAACTGCTCCCGATGTCATAACGCCCCGCAGGGGTTTCCTCCGCAGATCTCCGGAACAATCCTGCGTCACATGCGTGTCCGTGCATCGTTGAGTGGCGCGGACGAGAAGGCTTTGCTGCATTTCATGAACCCATAAGACACTCTTCGTTCGTCCATGTTCCAGCAAGTTCTCTGGAGAAAGGCATGACATGAAAATGAAAGGCAAGCATATCCTGGTGTGTGGAGCGGGGGGATTCATCGGCGGTCATCTTGTACGAAGACTTCTTGAGTTGGGAGCCGCAACCGTTCGCGCCGTTGACTCAAAGCCTATCTCGGAATGGTTCCAGGTCAGCAATCATGCGGACAATGTTGTGCTTGACCTAAGCTCCCGCGCGAATTGCGCCTCGTCTGTGAAAGGGACGAGCATCGTCTTCCAATTGGCCGCGGACATGGGCGGCATGGGATTCATAGAGAACAACCGTGCACTCTGCATGCTCAATGTGCTCATCAATACCCACATGCTGCTCGCGGCGCGCGACCACTCTGTCGAGCGCTTCTTCTTCTCGTCCTCTGCGTGCGTATACAACCTTGCCAGACAGTCGTCGCCGCTCGTCGTACCACTTCGAGAGGAAGATGCCTATCCGGCCATGCCTGAAGACGGCTATGGATGGGAGAAGCTCTTTACGGAACGTATGTGCCGCCACTTCGAGGAAGACTTCGGCCTTCCATGCCGCGTCGCCCGCTTCCATAACGTCTACGGCCCGATGGGAACCTGGCAGGGAGGCCGCGAGAAAGCTCCCGCCGCCATCTGTCGCAAAGTCCTCGAAGCCAAACTGTCCGGCATTCCTGAAATCGAAGTCTGGGGTGATGGCTCGCAGACGCGCAGCTTCCTCTACATTGACGACTGTATTCAGGGCACAATCGCCATTGCCGAGAGCGGTGTAAGTGAACCTCTCAACCTCGGATCCTCGGAATTGGTGACGATTGACCAGCTTGTCTCTATTGTGGAGAACATCGCAGGCGTTCGACTTAACCGGCGCTTCAATCCGCACGCACCGATCGGAGTCAACGGCCGCAATAGCGACAACACGCGCATCTCCCGGTTACTTCATTGGGAACCATCGATTTCACTCGTGGAAGGCTTGAAGTCCACCTACCGCTGGATCGAGCGAGATATGCTGCAAGGCTCCACAGTCCAAACACCCATAACACTCCGGGAGCATTATGCATCTGAATGGCGCGGTTGATTCAAACTCAGGCAGTCTGACGGCCGATCACAGCTTCCCAGCCAGACTGGAGGAAATGAGCCCTTGGACAACGTCCCGCGCCAAGCGGGTTCTCGACGTTACAGCGGTTTTGGCGTCGGCTCCAGTCGTGCTCCCCTCTCTCTTGCTGATTGCGCTTGCAGTGCGAACATCATCCCGCGGTCCGGTCCTGTTTCAGCAGACGCGTCTCGGACGCTTCGGCGCACCGTTTGAGATCTACAAATTCCGCACAATGCTACACGCGCCCGCTGGCCGTCGAGATGCTATCGCTGCAATGTCTGCCGATCGGATCACGCCACTCGGCCGGATTCTGCGTTGGCTCAAATTGGACGAGTTACCACAAGTGCTGAATGTGCTCGCCGGGCAAATGAGTCTTGTCGGCCCACGGCCGCGAGTCCCTGAGCAGCAGTTGGAACTGCTCCAATGTCGGCCGGGGGTCACTGGATGGGCAACGCTGGCTTTCGCGCGCGAGGAGTCCTTATTCGCCTTGATCCCAAACCACACCTTGCCCGAGTATTACAGCAAGACAATACTCCCCGCCAAGCAGCGCCTCGATACCAGCTACATGAAGCACGCTACGCTATTCTCGGACTTGAAGCTCATGTTTGATACAGTTGTCGGGCGCTGGGGCGCCTACGCTCGGTCGGTCGCGTCCAATTCCGCAGACATCCACATTACCGAACGGCTGTCTGAGACCCAGGGTGCAACATTCCAGTAGAATTTCGTCATGCTCCAGCACTCGCTTCATTTTCAAGGGACTCGAAACCTGATAAAGAACATGTCATTCTTACTGTTTGGCGACGGTCGAGCGCTTCGGCCCTACCAACGAAGGATCATGCTCAGACAGTTTGTCGAATATTTGCCGAAATCAGATAGTCAATATTCTTGAATTCAACAAACACGAAGGCGCACAATTCGCCCGACCTAAAAAGGGTCGGCGACTGTCTGACCGCCATCCCTGAGCATTCGAAGGCTTCGGCCACCGGCATTACCATCCTCGGCAAGATGTATGCAACCGCACCACCCCCTTTGTCGGTCGCTTACCAAGAGGCTCATTTGACTTATGACCGAATATTATCTTGTGTGGATCAGTTCCGCTGGTTTGGACTACAAACCCAACAAGGGTAACACCGTGCGAAAATGCGGACGCAATCCCCTTGAAACGAAGCGCCCGCAGTGCTGGCCAGAGAAAATAGACACCAAGGAGAATCAAGACAATGCCGCCGAGCAACTCACATCGGCATCTGCCATGGGCCTACCGCCACCGCGCTTGAGATGCTCCAAAAACAGGACCGAGTTCGGGAAATTCCAAATCCACAGGAACGGATCCAGACGATCGCGAGAACGTACGCCGAATCTCCGGCAAACACGCTGATCCCTTCGCCGGATAACGCCGCGCGACGCGAGCTAAACGTCGCCGTCCGGCAGGAGTTGAAGGCCAATGGAAAGCTCGCTCCTGATGACCGCTCTATGCATGTTCTCGTTCAACGCCAAGAAATGACCGGCGCCGAACGATCGTGGGCCAATCACTACGAGATTGGCGACGTGGTCCGCTATGCGCGTGGCTGCCTGGCGGCCGGGATCGAGGCGGGAACCTATGGAGCTGTCGTTGGCATCAACCCCGCCGCCAGCAGACCACCGCTCAGCAGATCATCGCTGAGAACGTTGAGCACCTGGTCGAGCAGCTTGAGCAGGGCAAGAGCGAGGCCCTCACCACCTATCTGAGCGCAATGGCCCGCTTTCACAACTACAGTTTCGGCAACATCCTTTCCATCGCTCATTTTCGCCCCGACGCAACCCACGCCGCGGGAGTCCGCACCTGGAACGAGCTTGGACGTTATATCAAGAATGGGCAGAAGGGTATCTGAACCACTGGGAAGAGCGCTGGGCCGACACGCGTTAGCGTAACTTCTCGAACCACCGTGTACGAACCCGTTCGCACGGTCGTGTGGCAGGGGCGGCAGGCGACTTCCTCCCCTATGCCGATCAAGTCGCCTTCTCGACTGCTTTCCGCGAAATCTCCGCTTTGACGGGTCAACCGCCCCAGTGCGGATCATGCGGCTCAATCATCCGGATCACAGCTGGCTGAGCTCAAAAGAATCGTCTCCCCAAAGTACCCATATGCGACTGCACTAAACTTTGCTCGACATTGGGGAATTGTACCCGTGAGACCAAAGGATATGGGGCGAATTGTTGGCGAATAAAATACGAACCATTCCGTTTTATCAGTCACTTATAGCAACACTTCGCGAGACGACAGCGCTACCAAAATCCTCTCTCTTCTCTTCAAAATCGCCACACGGGCGGCAGTTGCTGCCGTGCCGCTGCCTTGGCGGGTGCGGTTATGCCGAGCCAATGTACCGGACGTCCCTTTCACCGTTGAGCTTGCAGCACCGGTCAACGGTAGGAGGTTCGCTTCGTCTAACGGAGTGAAGGTGTGTACACTTTGAACGCCATGCGAATCCGACCTGTTTCCTGCGTATTTCTCTCTGTGTTGGCCCTGCCCTGCCTGCCGGCGCTGAGCCAAGCCCCGCAGCCCGCCTCCGATCAGCCAGCATTGCGCCTCAAGGTGGAAGCGCGCGAAGTCGTGCTTCCGGTCACCGTGCGCGACAAGAAGGGCGCGCTGGTCACCACTCTGCAGAAGAGTGATTTCACGCTCGCCGAGGATGGCCGCCCGCAAACCATCAAGAGTTTCACGCGGGAGACGAACCTGCCCTTCCGCCTGGGCCTGCTGGTAGACACCAGCCGCAGCCTGTCGGGCGCCATGGACAACGAGCGCAAGGCCGCCGGCAAGTTTGTGGACCAGATGCTGCCCGCCGATCCCAAGGCTGGAACGCAGGCAGACCAGGCCTTTCTCATCCACTTCGACCGCGAGGTCGAGCTGCTCGAAGACTTTACCCCGTCGCGCGAAAAGCTGCACCGCGAACTCGACGACATGGGGCCCTCGCGGGCTGCGCGGGACGACACCCACGGTCCTGAGACCAGCGACGACGACCGTCAGCCTGGGTCTGGACAGAGCCGCAGAGGCCGCGGCGGCACGCAGCTTTACGACGCGATTTTTCTGGCTTCGGATGAGCTGATGAAGTCCAAGGATGGGCGCAAAGCCCTGGTTGTCTTTTCCGACGGCGTGGACCGCGGCAGCAAGGACTCGCTGAACGATGCGGTGGATGCGGCCGATCGCGCCAATTTGGCCGTCTACACCATCTACTTCAAGGGCGAACAGGAGCGCGGCGAGGGCGGCGCGCCTGGCATGGGCGGTCGTCGCGGCGGCATGGGCGGAGGCGGCTACCCCGGTGGCGGAGGCGGCTACCCCGGTGGTGGTGGTGGTGGTCGGCGCGGCGGTGGCGGTTCCAGCGGCCCACAAGTCGACGGCAAGAAGATTCTCGAAAAAATTGCCGATCGCACCGGCGGCCGTTACTTCGAAGCCAAAAAGAAAGACAATCTTGAGGAGATCTACGGCCAGATCGCCGAAGAACTGCGCGGCCAGTATCTCCTGACTTACACGCCGGATGCGGTGGACAAGGACGGCGGCTTCCACAAGATCGCCCTCAAGGCCAACAAGGACGACCTGACCGTGGTCACGCGGGAAGGCTACTATGCTCCCGGTGGGGAATCGAAGTAGCATTGCCAGGCCGGAGTGCTAACTCCGGCCTGGCAATTTATTGTTTGCCACTTACTCCGGACTTACCGCGAACCGCATCGTCCTGTAGTCGAAGGTATAACTCTTCAACTGGTCCAGCGCGTCCACGCCCAGCACCCCATACACGTCGTCCAGCGCGGCGTCGCCCAGCGGCTGGGTCAGCACCTGCACGTAATGCACGTGGACGGTGGTTGCGCCCACCGGCAGCGGAACCGTCTCCGCAATGTAGGCCGGCTGCGGCGGCAGCGCCAGCGAGCCGGGAATCGCGAACAACTCCATCTTCTGCCCGGTGAAATCCCCGCTATGCTCTTCGTAGTAGCGCGAAGTGAAGTAAGTCTGCTGGCCGCCCGCATCAATGGCAAACATGCGTTCCTGGCTTCCGTCGCCCGCTCCCGCACTGCCCAGCGCCACAATCACCTGGTCGCCGTCCAGAAAGAAGCGTACGCCGCGGGTCAGCCGGTCGTCCTTGTCCGGAGTCTCGATCTGCGCCGCCGGCCGCACCTTGATGGTGGCGTCGGCGGTAATGGTCAGGCTGCCCAGCGCCGCCAGGGCCGGGTAGCCCAGCACTCCCTCCACCTGGTAGTGCGAAACCGGGAAAAAATAGTCCGCGTCATCGAACACAAAAACCGTCATGCTGCGCAGCGTCAGCCGTCCGCCAATGGTGAAGCGCGGAATCACCGCGGCGTGCACTTGGATGGGCCGTCCCGTGAGCGTGTGGATCGTCGCGGCCTCGTCGGAAATCTTCAGCCCCACCTCTCTTGCCAGCGACCGTGAAATGAGGTTGAAGGGAGCGGTGGGGTCCAGCATCCAGGTGCGCGACCGCCCATCGACGAAAACGGGAATGTCGGTCAGACCCAGAGGGTTCTTGCTCACCTGCAGCACAAATGGGTCGCAGGGTTCCACCGTCATCGGCGGGTTGGCTGCCACCAGCGGCAGCATTTTCAGCGGCATCTCGATCTCGTCGCGCTCGTCTGTGCTGAGCTTGTCTTCCAGTCGGCTTGAAAGCGTCTCGTAGGCCTTCGCGGCCTTGCTCCAGTCGCCCAGACGCAGATAGTCCTCGGCCAGAGCCTTGCGCAACAGTTTTTCCTGCGCCGCATCTCCGCTTGCCGTCACCTGGTCCACCAGCGGCTCCAGCGCCGCAATCGAAGCCTTGGCGTTGTTGTTGCGGTTGGCCAGAATGCCCTTGTAGAACTGCGCCTGCTCCGGCGGCATCGTGTCCAGTTGCGCTTCGATCTGCAGAAATTGGTGGTCGGCCAGCAAATTGCGCAGCCCCGCAATGGCGTCCAGGCCCCTGCTCGTGCCCGTATGCAGTTGTGCGCCCGCTCCGGGCTGTTGCTGATCTTGTTGTGGATTGTGCGGTGTGGGCTGTTGCGTCTCGGCGGGCTTCGTCTGGGGTTGCGCCTCTTGTGCCCCCAGTGGGACAGCGAGCAGAGCCAGTGCGCAGACCGCAATCGCCCGTGCTGGCTTCCAACCCTCTCGTCCTGCCACTCTGTGCAAGCCGCTCATGCTCAACTCTGAAGGTATCAGATGCGGCCTGTCTCGATGCAGAAGCGGCCAGCGTCCCCGCTTTACAGGTTCTTGACGCCCGGGCCATTACACTTGTCTGTATGATGGCGCGAAGAACGATTGAGCACTATGAAATTCTGCGGCGTCTGGGCGCAGGCGGCAGCGGTGTAGTTTACCTGGCCGAAGACCAGCGTTTGCAGCGGCCGGTGGTCCTGAAGATTCTGCGTACCGGGCTCCTCACCGCCGAGCAGATGCGTTCCACGGTGCTGCGCGAGGCCCGTCTGGCCTCGGCCATCGAACATCCCAACGTCTGCGCCATCTACGAAGTCGGTGAAAGCGGCGACGAGGGCTACATCGTCATGCAGTACGTCCCCGGCCAGTCGCTCGACCATCTCATTGAGCGCGGCCCCGCGAACCTGCAACTGGTTCTCTCCGTGGGCATTCAGATTGCCGACGGTCTGCAGGCCGCGCACGCGCTCGGCATCTTCCATCGCGACCTGAAGCCGCAGAACGTCATGCTCACCGACGGCGGCCTGGTCAAAATCCTGGACTTCGGCCTCGCGCGCCGCTTGCAGCCTGAGGATTCCAGCTTCGACCCCTCCAAGCCCGGCCTGGCCAAAGACGCATCCATGGCCGCCACCTACACCGCCCGCGGCGGCACCATCCGCTACATGGCCCCCGAGCAGTTCGTCACCGGCCAGTCCAGCGTCCAGTCCGACGTCTGGGCCCTCGGCGTGATTCTCTATGAGCTGGCCAGTGGCCGCCATCCCTTCTCCCGCCCCGATGCCGAGGATTTCCAGGCCATTCGCTCCATCCAGTTCTCCGAACCGGAGGATCTCAGCACAATCGTTCCCGGAATCTCGCCTGAGCTGAAAAGCGTCATCGCGATGTGTCTGGAAAAGAATCCCTCCACGCGCTACGCCTCGGCCGCCGAGGTGCGCGAGGCGCTCAAGACCATCATGAAGGCGCTGCGCATTGAAACCGGCGTCATTCCCGGCGACGCCGCGGCCAACCTGCCCACCACCGGCGCCGAGGCTGAAAAGCGCACCACCGGCTTCCTCTCCATGCTCGCCGAGCGTTTTCGTGAGTCCTCGGGCGACAAGCCGCAGCCCAACTCGCTGGTCGTCCTGCCCTTCGCCAACCTGGGCGCCACGGAAGTGGCTCCGCTCTACGGCTTTGCGCTGGCCGACGCCATCGCCGCCCGTCTGGCTCGCATTCCCGCCCTGGTCATCCGCCCCTCCAGTACCCTGATGTCCGTGCCCACGGCGCAGATGGACCCCCTCGCCATCGGCAAAAAACTGCTCGTCTCCTTTGTGCTCGCGGGCAGCTTTTTGCGCTCCGCCGAGGGCTTTGACCTCAACTGGCAACTGCTCGACGTGGCCTCGCAAAGCGTGCGCTCCGGCGGCGCCATCCGCGTCGCTTCGCTCGATCTGATCGCCGTCCAAACCGAAATCTCCAACGAAGTCTTTGCCGCGCTCCACGGCCTCTCCGCCGCCGACCGCATCGAATCCGCTGAGAACGGCCTCGCGCGCCCCGGCGTCCGCGAAGCTTCTCTGCCCGGGCCCGTCTCCGAGGAGTACTTGCAGGCCCGTGCGCTTTTGAGCTCCTTCATGGTGCGTACCGGTTCCCGCGCCGATCTGGACCGCGCGCACACGCTCTTTACCGGCGTCACCACCAAAGACGCGGAGTTTCCCGCCGGCTGGGCGGGCCTCGGCATCGCCGAGCTGCAATATGTGCGCCACGGCTTCGGCGGCCAGATTCACGTCATGCGCGCCCGTCGCGCCTTTGACGAGGCGCTCAAGCTCGACCCGGCTTCCACTGAAGCCAACCTCTACCGCATTTACATGCTCCTCTCGCGCGGCGAAAAGGAGTCCGCCCGCCACGGCATCGCCAATCAGCTCTCCAGCGCGTCCAACGACTGGAACGTCCACATGGTGGCCGGCATGGCCCTGCGCGGCGACGGCATGTACGACGAGGCGCTCGACCAGTTCAACCGCTCCCTCAAACTGAACCCCGCCAACGCGCCCATCCTCTATAACCATCGCGCCCGCGTCTACCACTATCAGAACCAGATCGAGCTGGCCGGCGACGAGTTGGACAAGGGCCTCGCCCTGGAACCGCGCCATCCCCTCCTGCGCACCTCGGCCGGCTACCAGCAGATGCGCCTGGGCAATCTCCCTGCCGCCATCTCGATCCTGGAAAGCGTCATCCGCGACGACGAACTCATGCGCATTGCCGTGCCTACTCTGGCCATGTGCTACGTGCAGGTGGGCGAGCGCGCCCACGCCGCTGCTCTGCTGGAGGACGATACCCTGGCCGCCGCCGAGGCCGACAGCGAAATGGCCTATCGCCTCGCCACCTACTTTGCCGTCGAGGGCGATTCCAGTGAGGCCCTACACTGGCTCCGTCGCGCCATCTATCTCGGCAACGAGAATTACCCCTGGTTCCAGAAGAATCCCGCCTGGAACAACCTGCGCACCAACGCCGACTTCGAGCGCATTCTGGAAGATTTGAAGAAAGGCTTCCGCAGAAACCAGAAGACCTGGAGCCGCCTCCTGGAGCAAGTCCCCCCCGACGGCGAGTAGTCCTTTAACCGCCCGCCAATGCCAACGCCAGCAAGAACGTGTAACGCCAGCAGGAATTTGTAGCGCCGACCTCCTGGTCGGCTGTAGCGTGGACCTCCCGGTCCACGCTCACTCTCGACCGACGCGAGAGATGCCCTAAAATCTGACTCGGAGGGAGGCGGGGGTTTCAACCCCCGCATAAAGCCAGCATAACCAGCGCGGCTTTAGCCGCGGAACAGGCTCACCTTAGCCGTGTGGTTCTTCTGTCTGTCCCGTCGAAACCATCGGCCTCCTGCGCTTATCCCTCAGCATCAAAAACGGTCGTTCGACGCACAGGTAGAGCGTGCCCGCCACCAGCAGGCAGCACGCCGCATACACGCCCACCCACAGCGTTCCGCCCGCCTTGAAGAGTGCAGGGAAGCAAAGATCCACCAGGTGAATCAGCGCCTTGTGGGTCAGGTAAAGGCTATAGGCAAGCGTGGCCATCAGCTTTGCTCCCGGAACCTTCCATCTGCTCAGCAGCCCATTCGTGCTCAGTGCCGACGCCACCAGAAGTCCCAGTCCCAGCGAGAGCACGGGAAACCCGATCGCCGTTCCGCACGCAGAAACGCCCGAAACGGAAACCCAGCGATCTTTGAAGAGCCAGGTCGCCACGCCCACCAGCCCAATTCCCACGCAGGAGAGCGCGTGTCCTCGCTTCGTCAATGCGCTCCACCACCCCGGACGAAACGTCTTCACCAGTGCCAGCGTAACTCCGGCAAGCAGCCCATCCAGCCGGCTGTACGTCGGATAGTAGATGCGCTCGATGTAATCCAGTCCGAACGGTTGCCCGGCCCTGTCCAGCGGCCGGAGCGTGTGGAAGAGGATAAAGCTCCGCAAAAAGATTCCAAGCAGGACCAGCCCTGCGACCAGCGTCGCGGTCTTGCGGAACGACGGCTTGCGCATCATCGCCAGCACGATGAGCGGCAGAAATAAGTAAAAATGCTCTTCGACGCACAACGACCAAGCGTGTGAAAAACCCTGATCCACGTGGTAGTTGATGAAGAGATTGAGCGTGAAGGTAAGAAACTCCCAGATCGGCGAGAGCGCCGGATCCTCGGTCCACACCGGGACCGTGAAGTAAAGTGCCAGCACTGCCAGATAGGCCGGCAGCACCCTGTAGAGTCGATTGCGATAAAACTCCCACAGCCCCGGCCGCTCCCCGGCAAGATACGGCCGCAGAAGCTGCGACGCAATCAGATAGCCGCTCAGGACAAAGAAAAGATCGACCCCCATCCAGCCCATACGTGCGGCAGGGACCAGGAATCCCGGCAAGGTTCCTTCGGCGTGAAATGAGTAGACGTGAAAAACGATAACGGAAAGGATAGCCAGGCTGCGCAGCGTGTCCAGACCATGGGCTCGCGTGGTGGATGGTTTCAAAGTGTGGGCCTTGGGAGTTCTTTTTCTTTCATGCTATTCGATCCAGGCAAAGACGGCCCAGTGGGACTCCCAGATCTGCCTCGGCCGGTCCCAGCCTCCCATCTCCCAAGTTCGCCGTATAACCCTTCTCATCTTGACTCGCGGCAGCGCGTTTCGGCTGGAATGAACTGCCGCCAACTCGCCAACTCGCGATTTCCGCGGAGCGGAAGCTAACTTGCTGATTGTGTTGATGAAACTCTCCATCCAGCCTTTTTATTCATCAGGAGCCAGGTTCCCTGAGTCTGAAGTTCGCATCTGAGTTGCCCTGTCATGTAGAGCATTGCACTGTCATCTTGAGCGAAGTTTGGCCGGCTTTTTGGCCAAACGGAGTCGAAAGATCTGCGGTTGTTCTTCAACGAATTTCAGTTTCACCACATGAGCGAAGGATCTGCATTCTCACAATTTCCGCCCAGCAACCAGTCCTCCTGTTGCGCTGCAAACCTCAGGTTCACAGCAAGTGCGTCCTGACTCCGAAGCAACTTTGGAAGCAAAGCTCTCGTCGCGAGCCACCGCCTTTGCATATCATTACCCTCCCCGCGCGCACAATGGAAACATACCGTTTAATCCCGGCCATCGGCGGGGTTTGAACGGTCCGTACCCCAAAAAAAAGAAATAGTTCACCTTTTGTTCGCTTTTTGCAAATACATGTGGCTGCATATGCTTGTATTTAAACAACTTACATGCTTGCTGTTTTGTCTGGATCTCCAGTTTTCCACAGGGTATCCATTTATTAAGTTCAATAGAATCAACACGAACGGTGTGGGTTTCGGGGGCAAATCACCCCCAAAATGCCCCGTTTTTGGCCTTTTTGCAGTAAAACCCGGACATTTCTACCCGTTCCCGGGCCACTCAAAAGAGCTCTTCTGAATCGCGAAAAAAGCCCCAGGTCTCGTGATCGAAACCTGGGGCGCGGAATTTCCTTGGAGCAAGGAACTATTTGATGGTGATCGTGGCCTTCAGCGGCAGGTCCTGCGAAGATCCGCCCACCAGGATCGTGTAGTCGCCCGGCAGCAGCGTCCAGCCGTCCTTGGCTTCGTCGAAGATCGACAGATACTTGGGGTCGATTTCCACCGTGACCGTCTTCTTCTCGCCGGCTGCGAGCGTCACCTTGCTGAAGCCCACCAGCCGCTTCGGCGGCTCATTGGCGCTGGCTGGCAGTGTCGCATAGACTTCGGCAATCTCGGCTCCCGCACGCGCGCCCGTGTTGGCCAGCGTGAAGGTTGCCTTCACCTTGTCTTCCCGAGTTACTTTCAACCCTGCATAGCCATAACTCGTGTACGACAATCCATAGCCGAAAGGAAACAGAACCGGCTTCTTCTCGGCGTCATACCACTTATAGCCAACCTTCACGCCCTCGTCGTAAGTAACCTGGAACGGAGGCAGTCCCATCGCCCACTTTTCCATCGAGAACGGCCCGGAGAAGTGATCCGACTCCGGCGGCGGTTGCGTGATGGTCGGGTGAGGCAAATCGGCCTCGCTCTTCGGGAAGGTGTTGGGCAGCTTGCCCGACGGGTTTACCGATCCAAACAGCACGTTGCCCAGGGCGTTGGCGCCGTCCGACCCAGCGAACCAGGCTTCCAGAATCGCCGCCGGAGCTTCGACCCAGGGCATGGTCACCGGGCTGCCGGTTTCCAGAACCACGATGGTGTGCGGATTGGCCGCCGCCACTTGAGCGATCAGCTCGTCCTGGTGATGGGGCAGGGAAAGGCTGGGCAAATCCATCCCTTCGCTCTCCCATTGGTAGGCGAAAACGACGGCCACATCGGCGCTCTTGGCCAGCGCTGCTGCCACGGCCGGGTCGGCGCCAGAGTCATAGCTCACCTTGGCCTGCGGTGCGCGGGCCTGGATCGCCTTCAGCGGCGAGGTCGGGAACCATATCTCCTCCTGCCAGTGGGTCGCGCCCTGGCCCGGAGCGGCAATGGCGTTGCCTCCCGCGGGATCCACCTGCGCCGAACCGCCGCCGGAGATCATGCCCACGTCGGAATGCGAGCCGATCACCGCGATGGTCTGCACACGCTTCGAGTCCAGCGGCAGAACGGAGTGCGTGTTCTTGAGCAGAACGATGCTGCCCTCTTCGATCTTGCGCGCCACTTCAAGTCCGGCGAAGGGGTCCACCACGCTACGCTGGCGCGGATAGTCGATCACTCCCGCGGCAAACATCGAGCGCAGAATGCGGTGCGCGTGCTCATCGATCTCGGTCTGCGGAACCTTGCCCGCTTCCACCGCGGCCTTCAGGCGCGCTTCAAAGAAGAACCGTCCCGGCTGTTCGTTGTCCAGCCCGGCTGCAGATGCCTTTTCCGCGCTGTGCGTGCCGCCCCAGTCGGAAAGAACGAAACCGGGGAACTTGAAGTCCTTCTTCAGAACATCGGTCAGCACCCACTTGTTCTCGCAGGCAAAGTCGCCGTTGATGCGGTTGTAAGAGCACATCACCGCGGCCGGATGGCCCTCGGTAACCCCGATTTCAAAGGCCAGCAGGTCGCTTTCCCGCGCCGCGCGCTTTGAGATGTTGATGTTCACTGAGCCGCGCCCGCTCTCCTGGTCGTTCAGCGCGTAATGCTTGATGTCGCCGATCACGTGCGCCGACTGGGTTCCTTCAATGAGCCGTGCCACCAGCGTTCCGGCCAGCACCGGGTCTTCGCCCAAATACTCGAACGTCCGGCCGTTGCGCGGTTCCCGAGTCAGGTCGACGCCGCCGCCAAGGGACATGTTGTACCCCTGCGCGCGCAGTTCGCGGCCAATCAGTGCTCCGTACTCAAATGCCGCCTCGCGGTCCCAGCTCGCCGCCGCGGCCACGTTCGCCGGCAGTGCGGTCGAGTAGCGCCCATTGGCGCCGCTCGAACGGACGCCATAGGCTGCGTCGCTCATGTCGATCCCTGGGATGCCCAGCCGGGGTACCCCGACCGTATACCCAACCCCGCGGTTCGATGGCGCGTTCTCCGGCGTGAGCGCGTCGTCGGTGGGCATACCCACCCCGTGCAACAGCGCAATCTTCTCGTCCAGCGTCATCTCCTTCAGCACCAGGTCGGCGCGCTCATCCGGCGAGAGCGTGGCGTTCATCCACGGGCCGGTAGGCGTCGGCGGTTTCTGGGGGCGCTGCGAGAAGCCCGGAACAGCCAGGGCAAAGAAAGACAAGGACGCAACCGCTAAAATCCGGAGTCCGGTGCGGCGCAGTGATTGATCCATGAATCCACCTCGGTAAAACGTTTATCTATAGCGAATCCATCCTATCAACAAACTGCAAAGGCTGGCCGTGACGTGACATTTTCGGCCCCATTTGTGGCAGGGAACGACTTCAGTCCTGCCGTAAGTGGATGAAAAAGAATGGGGGCTTTTCAGGCTTCGGGAAAACTCGGTCCGGAGGGAGGCGGGGGTTTCAACCCCCGCGTAAAGCCAGCATAGTCAGAGCGGCTTTAGCCGCGGAGGAATGCTTCTCGCGGATTCTACCCAAATGTTGGCCTTTATCCGTAGCCTGTTTAGCCCCCTGCGGTCTATTTTTCGAGCCTTTTCTCGATAGCCGCCGATTCGTCAGCCGCGCCTCAGTCGATGTGTACGTACGGGCGGTAAACCGGCTCCCAGACGTAGGCGCGCAGACGGCCGGGCAAGCTGGCCTCATCCGTCTCCGCGGCCGCTCCTTGCAGAATCGCTTGCCGGCCAACCGCTTCGGCCACCACCAGCGCGACCTTGCGCGAGTCGGCAACCGGCGGCAGCAAGGCGGCGTTCGGGTCCTCGCGCGCGGGCGAAAGACTGGCCAGCGCGCGGGCCGCGGCCATGATCATCTCATCGGTCACGCGCCGCGCGCGGGAAACGAGAATGCCCAGGGCCAGCCCCGGAAAGATGTAGGAGTTGTTGATCTGCGCGATGCGGAACGTGCGCCCTCCGAATTCAACGGGCGCGAACGGACTGCCCGTTCCCACCAGGGCGCGGCCTTCGGTCCAGCGCAGCAGGTCTGCCGGTGTGGCCTCGGACTTTGAGGTTGGATTCGAGAGCGGAAAGATCACCGGCCGCGGCGTGTGGCGCGCCATTTCACGCACAATCTCTTCGGTGAACGCCCCAGCCTGGGCCGAGACGCCTGCCAGAACCGTCACTCCGGCGTTGCGCACCACATCCAGCAGCGAAATGGCGCCGTCTCCGGACAATTTCCATCCCTCCACGTCTTCCTTCTTGCGCACCAGCGGTTCTTGCGAGGGGCGGATTCCCTGGCAACCCTCCACCAGCAATCCGTACCGGTTGAAGGCGTAGATCCGTTTGCGGGCCTGCTCTTCGGTCAGCCCCTCTTCCTTCATGGCGGCGACCAGCAGATCGATAATGCCCGCTCCCGCCGAGCCCGAGCCGAACATCGCAATGGTCTGCTCTTTCAGTGGAATCCCGGTGGCGTGGACCGCAGCCAGCAGCGTTCCGGTGGTCACGGCAGCGGTGCCCTGGATGTCGTCGTTGAAGGTGCACAGCCGGTCGCGGTAGCGCTCCAGCAGCCGCGCCGCGTTGACCCCGGCAAAATCCTCCCACTGCAGCAGAATGTGCGGCCAGCGGCGTTGCACAGCTCGGACAAAGGATTCCACGAAGGCGTCGTACTCCGGCCCACGAATTCGGTTGTGCTGCCAGCCCACATACACCGGATCGTCCAGCAGCGCCTGGTTGTCCGTGCCCACGTCCAGCAGAATAGGCAGGCAATGCTGCGGCGGAATCCCGCCCAATGCCGTGTAGAGCGCCATTTTTCCGATGGGAATACCCATCCCGCCCGCTCCCTGGTCGCCCAGCCCAAGAATGCGTTCCCCGTCCGAAACCACGATGCAGCGTACCTCGTCAAAGCGCGGATCGGAGAGAATCTGGTCAATCCGCCCGCGGTTGGGATAGCTGATGAAGAGGCCCCTGGGCCGCCGCCAGATCTCGGAAAAGTGCTGGCAGCCCTCGCCCACTGCGGGCGTGTAGACGATCGGCAGCATTTCCTCGGTGTAATGCGCAATCAGTGAGTAGAAAAGCGTCTCGGTGGTGTCCTGCAGGTCGCGCATGTAGCTGTATTTGTCCAGCGCGGTCGGGCGGCTGTCGATGATCCGCTTGCGGCGTTCCCGCTGGTCTTCGAGCGTGCCAATGTGAGGCGGCAGCAGGCCGTGCAGGCCGAACTCATCGCGCTCTTCTTCGCTGAACGCGGTGCCTTTGTTGAACCGTGGGTCGAGCAGCAGTTCGTAGCCGGAAAGGTGCATGCGAACTGCCGTTTCGGGAGTAGGGGTGGGCGCCGTCGTTTCTGCGTTCACTTCTGTCTGTTCCTCCATCGCCTGGACTTCGCGTTCAAGCGGGAGGAGATCCCGCTATTCTTCGATAATAGCCAAATCCCACGGCACAAGCGTCAACTTGGAGCCGTGCGCAATCGCCTTGCCGTCCAGCAGATTGCTTCCCGCGCCGTACGCGTAGTCCGCTTCCACCGGATCGCTCGAGTAGTTGAAGTAGTAGTGCAGGCGCTTGCCCAGGCGATTGACGCCATGCGTCACGTGAATCTGCGCGGGCAGTTGCTGGTCGGCTCCCGTCAATCCGAGCTTCTCCAACTCGCCGCGCAGAATCGCCGTCTGCAGCTTTTCAGTCAGATACGTTCCCTCGTACACCAGCCTTCCCGAGCCAAACTGGTTTTCCGTGATCGCCGGCCACTTGCCAAAGAAGGGGTGGTCGTAGAAAGCCAGCGCCTTGGCGTGTTCCGGCATCAGAAATTCGGCCCAGTACGAGACCTTGTTCTCGCCGCCCGCGTGGTACGGATCGTCTTTGAGCGCCAGCGGCTGTTCCAGGTTTGAGAACTCCTGGTAGCTGAATCCCGCAGCCTCGCGCAGTGGCCCCGGCGCGCGCACCCAGCGCACGGCGGAGTTCTCGTTCGCGAATCCGCTCTTGAAGGTCATCACCACGTGGCCGCCGTTCTTCACGTAATCTGAAATCCTCTTGAGCAGCGCATCGTCGGAGATATAGAGCACCGGCACAATCAGCAGTTTGTAAGCGGAAAAGTCCTCGGTCTCGGGGAAGACAAAATCCGCGCCGACATTCAGGTCGTAGAGCGCCTTGTGCATCTGTTGTACGACCGATGCATAGCCGTCCGGCTCGCCGGTCCAACTGCGCGCCGGTGTTCCGCCGCCATACGGCATAAAGGCGATGGCGTTGGCCGAGTCGCGGCTCCACAAAATCGCCACGTCGTTATGCTGCTTCAGGCCCACCAGGTGCGGGCCGATCTTCTGCAACTCGTGCGCGGTTTGGCTCACCTCTGCATAGGCGCGATTCGGCTCCAGATCGTGCGACAGAACGCCCTTCCAGTACGTCTCCTGGTTGGCGGCGATCGATGCCCAGTGCCAATACTCCACCATGTTGGCGCCGTTCGATAGATGCGTGTACACATCCTCCCGCATCTGCCCGTCGTACGGCGGAAACTGGCTTCCGGATGTCCAGCCGATGGTCTGCGCGTTAGTCTCGGTCACCAGAAAGTTGCCGTGCTTCAGCGAGCGGGCAAAGTCGCTCTGCAGCGCCTGGAATGAGCCGTCGAAATGATCCTGCGTCCCGTGATAGACATTGTTGGCCACAATGTCCAGCGCCCCCGCGACAGCCTCTTCGTTCACGTCGCGCTTCATCATGCCGCCGTAATCCGTTGTGACGAACTGGCTCTGCCCCGCGCACTCCCGCACCAGCCCCGCCTGCCAGTGCAAAAAGTCGGTCACCCGCATCTGGCTCCAGCGCGACCACTCCAGCTTGTAGCCTGTCGATTGCGCCCCATCGCGTGTGGGCAGATCTTCCCAGGTGTGGATGTTCTCGCCCCAGTAGTTCAAAAACCAGGCCTTTGACAGCGCGTCGGGCGTTCCGAACTTCTTCTCCAGGTAATGCTGGAAGCCGATAAAGACGTCGGGATTGGCTGCCTCGTAACTACCGGTCTCGTTATCCAACTGCCAGCCGATCACGTTTGAGTTGTCCTTGTAGTGAGCCACGATGTGGCGGATCAGCCGCTCCGCGTAAAAGCGGTAGGCCGGCGAATCGGTGTCCATGTTTTGCCGCATCCCGTACGTGCTCGGCGCGGCCTTGCCGCCAAACATGCCGGAAGGACTCCGCTCCGCCAGAATCTCCGGGTGCTGGTGCGCCATCCATGCTGGCACGGAGTAGGTGGGCGTGCCCAGAATCACCTTGATCCCCGCCTTCCCCATGGCGTCCACAATGCGATCCATCCAGGCGTAATCGAATTGCCCGTCCTCGGGCTCCCACAGGCTCCAGGTCGACTCGCCCATGCGCACCACATTCAGTCCCGCGGCCTTCATCAGGGCCACATCCTTGTCCAGCCGTGCCGCCTGGTCCCCGGGCATGTACTCGTTGTAGTAGGCCGCGCCGTAGAGGACGGTAGGGAAGTCGAGGTTCGGGCCGGCGGCCTGTGCCTGTGAATTCTGTGCGTCTGCCCCGGTGATCCCGAAGAGAAAAACCATTGTCAGGAGTGCAAGAAAGCGTTTGCCCGAAAAGTGCATCGTTCGTCCTCTTTTCAATCATTCAACCCTATCCAAGCGGAAGAACCATGAGAACACGCCTACTCGAACCTCAGCAACACGATCTCCGGGTGCGTCCCCACCCGCATCGGTGGCCCCCACGTCCCGGCTCCGCTCGAGGTATACACCTGCAGATCCCCGAACCTCTGCAGCCCGTAGGTGAACTTGCCAAACGCCCGGTGTGTGATCCAGCTGAATGGGAAGATCTGGCCCCCGTGCGTGTGTCCGGAGAGCTGCAGGCTCACCCCCGCCTGCTCCACGATCGATAGCCGGTTGGGCACGTGGTTCAGCAGGATGCAGGCCTCATTCGCGCCCAGGTGAAGCCCCTCCAGAAACGCCCGAAGACGCATCGGGTAGGTCGAGTCGCCGTAGGGCACGCCCGCAATGTGCAGCCCGTCCACAATCACCCGCTCGTTGCTCAGAACCCGTATGCCGCCGCGCCTGAGAAACTCGACGTAGTGCGCCACGCCGCCAAACTCCTCGTGGTTGCCGGTCGAGAGAAAAACGCCCAAGGGCGGAGACAACGTGAATAGCGGTGCGGCCAGCCTGTTCGGGTCGGCCTCGGAGCCGTCGAAGAGGTCCCCGGCCACAAAGACGATGTCAGGATTGAGACGCTTCGTCCTCTCCACAATCTGCCGGCAAAAGCGGCGGCCGATGACATTGCCCAGGTGCAGATCGCTCACCAGAACCGCCTTGCGCCCACGCCACGACGGTGGCAGCCCGGCCAGCTTCACCTTCACGTCCCGTACCCTGATCCAGCGTGCGTTCAGAATTCCGTAAATCCCCACCAGGACGGCCAGGCTCAGAAAGACGGTGGCCACCGTTGGCCTCGCGGCCAACCGTTGCGCATCAGAGAGAGATAGCCGCAGTGCGAAGTCCGTCAGCCACGCGAGCAGTGCCGCGAAGAAAATGAAGTTGAGCAGCCCCAGCCATACCGCGGCGACTTTGTAGATCAGCGCCACCAGCCAGTTGGAATAGCGGAAGCTGAGCAGCGCGGCCACAATGAAGCTGCCCCCAAGCAGAGCCAGTGCTGCCCCCAATCCGATGGCCCCCGGCTCGCTCAAAGACGGCCAGAAGGCGATGGCGGTGCGATAGAGAAACCAGTGAGCAAGAAGCACAAGTGCCTGGACCACGGTGACACCCAGGATGGGCCATGCTTTCAAACCGTTTCTCCCTCCTCCCAATTCTTGCACGCCCCAGGAGCCGTTGGAGTGAAGAACCCGAAATCAGAAACCAGGGACCGGAGGAGGGAACAGGGAGCAGGGAACAGGTAAACCACAGACCCCGACCGCCCATTGCCGGATCCATCACCATGATGGGTTTGCCAGGCGTCGCTTCTGACACCTGGCAAACCGCAAACCTCCCCGCGCCCCGGCCCGGGAAACGCCTTGTGAAACAATCTATTCATGAACCTGGTGCGCGACAACGCGCTTGGCGTGTACATTTCGATCCCTTTTTGCCGTTCCAAGTGCACCTACTGCAACTTTGCTTCCGGGGTCTACCCCGCCAGCGAGCACGAGCGGTACGTCGGCCGTCTGGTCCAGGACTTGGGGCAAGCCGGCGCTTGGGCCAAATCCATGGCCGTCGAACTGCCGCGGCGGGTCGACTCCGTCTACCTGGGCGGAGGCACCCCCAGCCTCCTGGCGCCCAAGCTCGTCACTCAGCTCTTCGCGGCCCTGCGGTCCCAGTTCGATCTGGCCCCGGATGCTGAAATCACCGTCGAATGCGCGCCCTCCCAGATTGCGGACGAAACACTCGAAGCTCTGGTCGCGGCTGGCGTCAATCGCGTCAGCCTCGGCGTCCAGTCCTTTATCGATCGCGAAGCGCACGGGAGCGGCCGCCTGCACAGCCGGGCCATCGTGCTCGACGATATCAAGCGCCTGCGGGCAGCCGGAATCGCCAACCTCAACGTGGACCTGATCGCCGGCCTCGCCGGCCAAACCTCCGCATCGTGGGAGGAATCTCTGGCTGTCCTCATCGACGCGGGCACGCCCCACGCCAGCGTCTACATGCTGGAAGTGGACGAGGACTCGCGCCTGGGCCGGGAGATGCTCTCCGGCGGGGCGCGCTACCACGCCGACCTCGTTCCCACCGACGACGCCATCGCCCGCATGTACGAGGTCGCGATCGAGAAACTCGGCAAAGCCGGCTTGCGCCAGTACGAAATCTCCAATTTCAGCTGTCTCGGTTCGGAGTCGCGCCACAATCTGCGCTATTGGCAACGCCGCCCTTACCTGGGCCTCGGCTTGGACGCCTCCTCCATGCTGCGCGAAACACCGCAAGCAGCGGACGCGGCCGAGTTGCCCTCGGTCTTGCGTTCGACAACCACCGACGATCTGGCCAAATATCTGGCCGGTGAGCCCCTGGCGGAGACGGCGTGGCTCTCCCCCGGCCAGCAGCACGAAGAGGCCTGGTTCCTGGGTTTGCGTCTGAATGCAGGTGTGGAAGTGGCTGCCCTGAAGCGGGAATTTGACCCGGAGATGGTGGCTGCGGCCATGGAAGTCGTGGAGCAGTTGACCGCCGACGGGCTACTCACCTCCAACCGCAAGTCCGTTCGCCTCACGCCGCGCGGGCGTCTGCTCTCGAACGATGTCTTTCAGGAGTTTCTCGGCTTGTGTGTTTCCCGCCGCTGACTCCGCACCGCCCTTCCTGACAAAACGGCAGCCCCATAAACTTTCGCTTCAAACAGCAAGGGGAGCCTTCGCGGCTCCCCTTGCTGTTGCTGGTTGCACTCTTGCTACTTCTTGCCTTCCAGTTCGTCGGCCAGGGCTCCTGCTCCGTAGAGCTTGCGCAGGCCCTCGATCATGCCGGCCGAGTGCACCGCAACCGCGCGGTTCTTCGTTCCGTCATATTCAAAGTCGCCGGCAAGCGACTCGATGTTGCCGTCGAAGATCAGGCCCACCAGTTCGCCCTCGCGGTTCACCACCGGCGAGCCGGAGTTGCCGCCGATAATGTCGCCCGTCGAAACGAAATCCAGCGGTGTGGACAGGTCCAGCTTGTCGCGTCCGGCCGCCTGCTTCGCCGTCAGGTCGAAGGGCGGCTTGTTGCTGAAGCTGGCGGCGCGGTCATAGAGCCCCCAGAAGGTGGTGAAGGGCGGCGCAATGGTGCCGTTGTAGGGGTAGCCGTCCACGGTGCCGTAGCTCAGCCGCAGCGTAAACGTCGCGTCCGGATAGGCGTCCTTCCCATAGACCAGGAAGCGCGCCTTGCCCAGCTTTTCCCCGGCCGGGGTCAGCACGCTGGAGATGGTGTCGCGCAGCCGCAGATAGGTGGCGCGTGAAATGGGGTCCACCCTCCGTGCCGCCACGATCATCGGATCGGTCGATGCCGCCACAGCAGCTTCGCCGCCATCCAGCAGCGCCTTGCGGACCGCCGGATCGCCGAGCTTCGAGCCATCCACCAGCGCGTTCACGGTCGTATCCACATCGCCGCCCTGCAGAATGGCCTGCACATAGGCGTCGTCCTTGCCCAGCTTTTCCTCGCCCAGCTTCAGCGCCGCGGCCATGAACAGCTTTTCGGTCGCGGGATAAATTGGCGCAGGCGAAGCCAGCCGGAATTTCAGCGATTCGAGGCCCGCGTCGTGGTACTGCGGCAGCCGTTCGCCGTCCGGCTTCTTGATCTCGGATACATACTGCACGATAGACATTGCCAGGCTGAAGAGCTGGCTGTCGGCGCGGCGGAAGACCTGCGCCTTCATCTCCGGCTTCAACTTCTCTTCGGCGCCGGCAATCGTATCCCACGCGCCCCCGTAGGCCTTCTTCCATTCGGGATTGGCGTTGACCTTCTGCTGGAAATCATCTTCTTCGGCCTGCTTCTTGGCCAGAATCGCCTTGTCGGCCAGGGCTTCGGCGCGGCCTACGTAGACCTTCAGGCTGTTCTGCAATCCGAAGATCGTCGAGCCCACCAGCCGCGCCTGCTCCGGCCCCTGTGCGGCGAAGGCTTGCGCGGTCGCGGTGCGGCGCTGCAGGTACTCGGTCAGAGCCGGTCCGCGCACGTCGCGTTCCATCAGCAGCTCGGCCAGCGTGTCCTGCCGCTGCGTCGACCCTGGGTGCCCGGAGATGAAGATCAGCTCGCCCGGCGCGGCGCCCTTGGCGCTCCACTTCAAAAAGTTGTCGGTCTTCAGCGGCTGCCCGTTGTCGTAGACGCGGAACAGCGCCATGTCCAGGTCGTAGCGCGGATAGGTGAAGTTATCCGGGTCGCCGCCATAGAAGGCCGCCTGCTGTTCCGGCGCAAAGACGAGCCGCACGTCGGTGTACGCCTTGTACTGATAGAGCCAGTATTCGCCGCCGTTATAGAACGAGACGACGTCGGAGCGCAGTTTGGTCTTCTCCTTGCTCTCCTTCTCAATCGCCGCAATCTCCGCCTCGCGCGCCTTCAGCGCCTTGGCCTCGTCGGCGATTCCCTTGGCCGCTCCCTGCACACGCGCGGTCACATCCTGCATGGAGACCAGCACGTTCACTTCCAGGTCGGCGGACTTCATCTCTTCGGCTTGCGTGGTTGCGTAGAAGCCGTCGCGCAGATAATCGTGCGCGGCAGACGAGTTCTTCTGCAACTGACCGCGGGCCACGTGGTGATTGGTCAGCAGCAGACCGTTGGGGCTCACAAACGAGCCAGATCCGCCGTCGTTGAGCCGCACGCTCGCCAGCCGCAGATGGTCCAGCCAGGCCTGCGTCGGGTGGAAGTTATATTTCTGCGCCAGCAGCTTCAGCGGCGGGTTGTCGAAGGTCCACATGCCTTCCTCGGCATGGATCGCGGGCGCTGCGGCCATCAACAGGGCGGCCGGCAGCAGAAGAGTGGTGCGGAGCGTGCGAAAGTACATTGAATTCCTCATTGGGTGACGGTAATGCTGGTCGGACTTGCGGTGGTGCTGGTGGCGTAGGTGCAGGATCCGCTATAGGTGGCAGTGATCGAATAGGTCCCTGCGGAGCTGTACGCGGTCGCGAAGGTTGCTGTTCCGGCACTCAAATTTGCCGTGCCCAGTGAAACCGAGGGCGAATTGGTGGCGTCGTAGAACGTGACGGTCCCGGTTGCCGCTGCAGGGGAAACGGTCGCCGTCAACGTAATGCTTTCGCCCACCGTGGGCGCGGTAGGGGATGCAGCCAGCGTGGTGGTGCTGGACGTGAGGCTCGAAGACGCGGTGATCGTGAGCGCCAGCGTGCCCGAGCTTGCGGTATACGTGCTCGATCCGCCGTAGGCGGCCGTTATCGAATGGTTACCAACTGTGCAGAAAGTCGCCGACTGGGTTGCCGTCCCCGAGGTCAGCGTTGGGGTTCCCAGCGCAGTCGATGTCGTCGTGTCGGTGAAGGTGACGGTGCCCGTTGCGGCCGAAGGAGAAACCGCAGCCGTCAGGTTCACGTTTTCGCCCGTCGTCAGCGTGCCCGTGGTGGTGGATGTCAGCGTGGTCGTGGTGGTGAGTGTACTCGACGAAGTCACGGTGAGGGAGACGGCGCTCGACGTGCTGGCGGCATAGGTTCCATCTCCGCCATATTTCGCGGTGATCGAGTACGTCCCGGCCGTGGCGATCGATGTCGTCAGTGTTGCAGTGCCGGAACTGAGCGACCCTGTCCCGAGCGAGGCTGTGCCGTTATAAAACGTGACCGTCCCGGTGGCTGAGGAAGACGCAACGGTCGCAGTCAGCGTGAAGCTTGTGCCGGTGGTGACCGTGGTGGCGGAGGAGGTGAGCGTTGTGGTTGTGGAGGTGGTGCCGGTTGGCGCCTGCCAGAAGTCACCGCAGCCAGACAGGAACGGCACGAATGCAAGCATCATCATCAACATCAGCAGCGCCGTTTTTTTGCGAACAGGCATGTATTCCATTCTGTGTCCTTTTCGTCGGGTTGGGGAGGAGGAATAGTAGATATTTCTCCTCCCGATTTCGATGCCCTACCTCATTTTTATGGCATCACCAGCACTTCCACGCCCGACGCCGCATCCTTCTGGTGAAACACCTGCTCGGTCGCTTTCTGGAAATCCTCCGGCTTGGCGTGGGGAATGTCGGTGAACGTTTGCGGATTACGGTCGGTCAGCGGGAACCACGAACTCTGCACTTGCACCATGATCCTGTGGCCGCGGCGGAAGGTGTGGAAGAGGTCCGGCATGGTGAAGTCCACCTCCGCTTCCTTGCCCGGAGTCAGCGCTTCGGGCTTCTCCCAGCTATTGCGGAACTTGGCGCGGAACGGCTCGCCGCGCAGCATTTCCTGGTAGCCGCCCATGTGGACCGGCGGCGTGTCCTGGATGCGCTTGTTGCCGTGCGACGCGTCTTCCGCATCGGGATAATCTTCGGGATAAACGTCGATCAGCTTCACCACAAAGTCCGAATCGGTGCCGGAACTGGCGATCTTCAGCTTGGGCGAAATCGGCCCGGCGATGCTCACATCCTCTTCGAGCGGCTCGGTCTGGTAAACCAGCACATCGGGCCGGTAACTGGCGAAGCGCTGATCGTCCACCATGTAGCGCTGCGGAACCGTGTCGGTGGTGTAGCCCACAAACGGCACCGGGTGGTCTGGGTCGCTCACATATTCGTCGAGGCTCCTGGCTTCCGTCGGCGCGTCAAAGCTCAGCTTGCCGCCCACGTGAAAGTAGAGAGTCTTGGCCGCGGCAGCCTTGGGCGGCCAGGCGTCGAAGCTGCGCCACACGTTGGTTCCGGTCTCGAAGACCACGGCCTTGGGCTGCGCCGCGCCCTTGCCCTTCAGATAGTGCTCAAAGAAAGGGAACTGCACGTTGGCGCGGAAGTGTTCACCGGTTTTCGCGTTGAACTGCACATCGCCCAGGTGGTCTCCGTCGCCGCGCGCCCATCCGCCGTGCACCCACGGCCCCTCCACCAATGTCGTCTGCGTCTCCGGGTTGAACTTGTTGATCGCATTGAACGTCTTGTACGGGCCGCTCAGGTCCTCCGCGTCATACCAACCGCCCACCACCAACACTGCGCAGTGCACGTTCTTCATGTGCTGCGAAAGGTCGCGCTGCTTCCAGTAGGCGTCGTAGGTGGAGTGATAGGCCTGGTCGTTGAAGAGCCAGTTGGAGCCCTTCAAGTAGAGCTTGTCCAGGTTGGCGATGCTGCCGGCCTGAAGATAGAACTTGTAGCTGTCCGGCGTTCCGAAGTCGAAGCCCACGGAGGGCTTGGGCGTCTCCGGATTATGACCGGGCTTGAAGAAGGCATAGAAGCCGAAGTTGGCCGACAGCATAAACGCCCCGCCGTGATAGCCGTCGTCGCCCTGGAAAAGGTCCGTCATGGGCGCCTGTGGGCTGGCAGCCACCAGCGCTGGGTGGGAGTCGATAATCGACGCCGAAGTGTAGAACCCGGGGTAGGAAATCCCCCAGATGCCCACCTTCCCGTTGTTGTTGGCCACGTGCTTCAGCAGAAATTCGATGGTGTCATAGGTGTCCGAAGCGTCGTCCACATCCTTCGGCGACTTCTTCTCGTCCACGTGCGGCCTCATCTCGGCGAATTCGCCCTCGCTCATCCACCGCCCGCGCACATCCTGATAGACGAAGATGTAGCCGCCCTTTTCGAATTCATCCGACGGTCCTAGCCGGTGCGGGTATTGGTCCTCGCCGTAGGGCCCCACGTTATACGGCGTGCGGTCCATCAGGAACGGATAGGGCCCGCCCGCCGCGTCTTTGGGCACATAGACCGCGGTAAACAGCCGCTTTCCGTCCCGCATGGGAATGCGGAACTCGTACTTGGTGTAATGGGCGCGCACGTAATCCTCAGTGGGCGCCGGAGGCGCGGCCTGCTGGGCTTGGAGCGCGCTGAAGGCAAGGGCAAGAAAAGCCAGGATGGCGATGGGAAATCGGCGCAGCTTGAGCATCGTATGCAAGAGTCTCCTGAGCAACCAGACTACTCCAGACTGGCGCCGGTCCGGCAGCTCTAAACCGTTTCCGGTCCGCGCAGTTCCGCTTCATGGCCCGACGCATTTTCCTGGTCAAACGCTCGCGGAGTCTCATTTTTGCTAGGAGCCGGGTGCCGGGTCGCGTTACCCTGTTTGCAAGCCCTTAACAGTTTCCCGCGCCATCGAACGCCGAAGCTCAACCTTTTACCGTAAAAAAAGGAGACCCATGTCCACTGAGTATCGCAATTTTCTTGCGCTCCCGTATGACGAGCTTGAAGAGCTCAACCTGACCGCCAAGGCCGAGCGCGCCAGCCGCGTCGCGGCCGACGAGATTCGCGACAAGCGCCTCAAGTATCTGACCGACGAAAAGCGGATCAAGGCCGTGACGGTGCTCTTCAGTGACCTCGAGGGCCGCCTGCACCTGCTCGATTACGACAAGAAGTTCCTGCTCGGCTCCTACGAGAACCTGACCTTCGACGGCTCCTCCATCCGCGGCTTTACGGCGCAGAAGGAGAGCGACCTCCGCCTGGGCATTGACTGGAGCGCCTTCTACTGGGTTCCCGCCGACGTCTTCGGCAACGGCAAGGTCGTGGTTTTCGGCACGGTTCTTGACAAGGACGGCACGGCCTATTCTGGCGACCTGCGCGGCGTGCTCAAGAACTACTCCGAGAAGCTCTTCAACGAGAAGAAGTACACGCTCAACGCGGCCACCGAGATCGAAGGCTTCCTCTTCGCCGGCAAGGATGCGGAGCAGACGTACCACCAGACCGGCAAGTTCGAGTTCATCTCCGCGGGCGGCTACTATCACTCGCTGCCTCTCGATCCCCTTCGCCAGTTCATCGACACTGCTGCCGAAGTGCAGCGCGCCATGGGCTTCCAGAACGAAAAGGATCACCCGGAAGTCGCGCCCAGCCAGTTCGAGATCAACTATGGCTACGCCGAAGCTGTGGCCGCGGCCGACCAGATTCAGCTCTACAAGCTGCTGACCCGCCAGATCGCCACCAACATGGGCTACACCGCCTGCTTCCTGCCCAAGCCCGTCGTGGGCGTCAACGGCAGCGGCATGCACACCAACGTCTCCGTCTCCCAGGGCAAGACCAACCTCTTCTGGGACGAGAAGGGCGAAGAGCAGCTCTCCACCTTCGGCTGGTCGTTCCTTGACCGCATCCTCACCCGCGCCCTGGATCTCTGCCTCATCTTCAACCCGAGCGTGAACGCCTATCGCCGCCTGGACCCGCACTTCGAGGCGCCCAATCAGATTCGCGCCTCCGCCACCGATCGTGGCGCCATGGTCCGCGTGCCCATCGGCAACGCGCGGTCCATGCGTACCGAAGTCCGCGCCGTGGCACCCGACGCCAACCCCTACCTCACCCTCTATTCCATCTTCAAGACCGGCATTGATGGCGAAATCTCCAACGCCAACGACCTGCGCGCCGGCGGCCGTTTCCTTCCCGACAACATCCAGGACGCGATTGCGGACTTCAAGAGCTCGAAGTGGATCGCCGAAATCCTGGGCGCCGATGTGCAGGGCCGTTATGCGGACCTGAAACAGGGCGTCGCCAACCGTTCGCCGCGTGAACTGGGCGCCATCGTCAAGGGCTCCGAGGTGCAGTTCCACCACGCCGTCTACAACCAGTCCCTCTGGAATCAGTTCTAGACTGCAACGGAACTAAATCCAACCAGACAAAGCACAAAAGAACAAAAGCGGCGCAGCCAGCAATGGTCGCGCCGCTTTTGTTTTGTTCTGGGATGGTAGTTGGCCAGAATTCTGTGTTCCGAGCACTTCCGCTATTTCCTCATGGTTCCCTTATATCCCCGGTGCTACAAGCTAAACAACAGGGAACCAGCGCTTGCGGCCCGGAAGCCTGAGCGGACCCCGGAGTTGCGTTCTCCCACCGGAAGCGCGCTCCCTTCGCCGCCGCCCTGAATCTTGAACGAAGGGACCTCGCACCCATGAGCGCCGGACCTCCCGTGGAATTGGATACGATCTTCGGAGACTATCCCCTCGACCAGGCCTTCGACGAGATGCGCGAAGCCACCGGCGAGGTGCGCTCCCACTACCGCGCCCTCGGCGAAAATCTGGCCCGCCTGCCCCACGACGAGTTGCAGCGCCGCAAGCAGTCGGCCGACCTCGCCTTCCTCACCCAGGGCATCACCTTCACCGTCTACGGTCGCGACGAAGGCACCGAGCGCATCTTTCCTTACGACCTTCTGCCCCGCCTCATCACCGCCCCGGAGTGGGATCGCATTGAGCGCGGCCTCACCCAGCGCATCACCGCCCTCAACCTCTTTCTGCGCGACGTCTACTCGGACGCCAAGATCCTCAACGACCGCGTCATTCCCCGCGAACTGGTCTACAGTTGCAAACATTACCGCCGCCAGATGCGCGGTCTTCAGGTTCCGCGCAATGTCTACATCGCCGTAGTTGGCTCGGACCTTTTGCGCCTGAACACCGGCGAATTCGTGGTTCTCGAAGATAATCTCCGCGTTCCCTCCGGCGTCAGTTACATGCTCACCAACCGCCGCGTCATGAAGCGCACTTTTCCGCGCCTCTTTGCCAGTTACGGCGTTCGCCCCATCGAGCATTACCCGCAATTGCTCCTGGCTACGCTGCGTTCGCTGGCTCCCGAGGGCCGGCCGGAGCCGAACATTGTCCTGCTCACGCCTGGAGTCTTTAACTCCGCCTACTTCGAGCACACCTATCTCGCCCGCCAAATGGGTATCGAACTGGTCGAAGGCCGCGACCTGGTCACCCACGACAACATCGTCTACATGCGCACCACGGACGGCCTCAAGCGCGTCGACGTCATCTATCGCCGCGTCGACGACGACTTCAGCGATCCGCTCGTCTTCCGCTCCGACTCTGCGCTGGGCTGCGCCGGCCTCTTCAACGCCTATCGCGCCGGCAACGTCACGGTGAGCAACGCCTTCGGTACCGGCCTCGCCGACGACAAGGCGGTCTACGCCTATGTCCCGCGCATGATCCGCTACTACCTCGACGAGGAGGCGATTCTTCCCAATGTCGAGACCTATCTGCTCAGCGAAGACAACGAACGCCGCCACGTCCTCGCCAATCTGGACAAGCTGGTTGTGAAAGCGGTGGGCGAGAGCGGCGGCTATGGAATGCTCATCGGCCCGCACTCCACCGCCGCGCAGCGTGAGGAGTTCGCCCGCCAGATTGAGGCCAATCCGCGCAATTACATTGCCCAGCCCACGCTGGATTTTTCCCGCGCGCCTTGTCTCGTCAACGACGCCCTGGAGCCTCGCCACGTGGACCTGCGCCCCTACATCCTCTTCGGCGACAAGGTCAATATCGTCCCGGGCGGCCTCACCCGCGTAGCCCTTGAAAAAGGCTCTCTGGTGGTCAACTCCTCGCAGGGCGGCGGCAGCAAAGACACATGGGTCCTGCAACAGTAACTCATTCACGAGTTAGGGAGAGCAGAACGATGCTATCGCGCGTGGCCGACAGCCTCTACTGGATGAGCCGCTACCTGGAGCGAGCGGAAAATACCGTGCGCCAGTTGGACGTCACCCTGAACCTCATGCTCGACACGGTCGGCACCAGCGCGGAACAGCGCTGGCAGCGGCTTCTGGCCTCGCTCGGCAAGCCCTCGGGCCTGGAGTGGAACGGCGACCTCGAGGCCATGGCCTCCACCCTGGTTTTCGACAGTCTCAACCCCGCTTCGGTCACCTTCTGCGTCAACGGCGCGCGCGAAAATGCCCGCCAGGTGCGCGAGGAAATCTCTTCCGAGCAATGGCAGCGCCTCAACCGCCTTTTTCATCAGGTGCATGAACCTCACGCGCAGGAGCAGTTCGCCACCAACCCCAGCGATGCTCTGGCCTCCATCCTTGACGGCATTCACCTCTTTAAAGGGGTCAGCGACACCACCATGATTCACAGCCAGGGATGGCAGTTCATCCGCCTGGGCCGCTATCTTGAGCGTGCCTACGCCTCCGCCACGCTGCTTGAGGTCTACCAGCCCGACCTCTTTCACATGGCCGAGGGCGAAACCACCGGCTATCAGTATCTCGAACTGGTCGGCCTGCTGCGCTGTTGCACGTCGTTCGAAGCCTATTGCCAGGTCTACACGGCCGATCTCACGCCTGATCGCATCCTCGAGTTCCTGCTCCTCAATCGCGATTTTCCCCACGCCATTCGCTACTCGGTCGATTGCATTCACAGCGCCATCGAATCGATCCAGCGCACCGGCGGCCGCCGCCCTCCCGAGGAGTTGACCGCCGGCATCGGCCGTCTTCACGCCATGCTCGGCTACACCAGCATCGCCGAAATTCTTCGCGGCGATCCCTCCGCCTTTCTGCACACCATTCGCGAACAGTGCATGCGCATCCACGAGTACATCTACCGCTACTATGTGCATTACTCCATCCAGTCCGCGCTGGCGGTCTAACCGGGAGCCAATCATGAACTTCTACTCCGTTCGCCACCTCACCCGCTTCCGCTACTCCGAGCCCATCAGCGAGAGCATCATGGAGACGCGCATGCACCCGCGCTCCGACTCCGCCCAGCACTGCCTCAACTTCACGCTCTCCGTCAGCCCCCGCTGCCGTGTCTTCACCTATCGCGATCACCAGGGCAACAACGTCCAGCACTTTGACATTCCCGGCGAACACAACCAGTTGGTCATCGTTGCCGAGTCCGTCATCGAGCAGCAGGCGCTCCACGATGTGCCCGCGTTTCTTGCCCCCGACGCCTGGAGCGACCTCGACCAGCTCATCGAATCCGGCGACTACTGGGAGATGCTCCTGCCCTCCACCTTTGCCGTCGAAACTCCCGCCGTCACCCTGCTCGCTCGCCAGTTGGGCGTCACCCGCCGCGACGATCCCCTCATGCTGGTCCGCGAGCTCAACCAGAAGCTCTTCGATTACTTCGAATACGTTCCCCGCTCCACACGCGTCGATTCGCCCATCGACGAGGCCATCGTCAACGGAAAGGGCGTCTGCCAGGACTTTGCCCACACCATGATTGCCCTCCTCCGCCATGTGCGCATTCCCGCGCGCTATGTCTCCGGCTACCTCTATCGCAGCCGCGAGGACCACGACCGCTCCACTCCCGATGCCTCTCATGCCTGGGTCGATGTGCTGCTGCCGCAACTGGGCTGGGTGGGCTTCGACCCCACCAACAACCTCGTTGCCCATCATCGCCACATCCGCACCGCCGTGGGCCGCGATTACGCCGATGTGCCTCCCACGCACGGCATCTTCCGCGGTCAGACGGAGAGCGAGCTCTATGTGGCCGTTCATGTCGAGGCCAGCGCCGAGCCGCCGGCTCTCGACCGCCAGCTTCCCATTCCCGAGGACTGGAGCGTGCTGGTCGAACACGCCCAGCAACCCCCTGCGCGTCCCATCCAATTAATCGATCTCCAGCAAATGCAGCAACAGCAATAACTTCAACTCTTTGAGTCGCTCGAAGGCCTCCGCACCCGCGTCCCTATTGGCGACTATTTTGCCCGCGCTGGTTGTATTTTTAGCCAAAAGCGACGAATATATATACATACAGCCACAATGCTGACTCCGCCGTTGCGTGTGTGACCGCGATCGAAGGAATCCGATTCCTTCTCTCCGCCGGCTAGAGTTGCCTTCGCGAGGGCAGTTTTCACCAGCACAACCCAACTCCACTCGTGACCGGACCTTCGGCCGCAAGTCATCACCGCACGCGCGTGCCGCTCTGCCAGCTCAAACGGTTTTGCTCGTTGTTTTTTCGCAAACCGTTACGGGTGAGTGGCTCGTTCGTCCACCGGGCCCTAGGTACTGTTCTTCGTCTCCGGGGCGGAAGAAAAAACGCCAGCCAGCACGGCGCCACTGACGCCAAACAAACTGGAGAACCGTTCAGCAACTGCAAGGCAATAAATTTTGGAGGAATAGCCGTGAAACGTTCCTTATGGGGTTGGATGCTCTGTTGCATCCTTGCCACTGCCGCTTTCGCATTTGGACAAACCGCTTCGACCTCGCTCCGCGGCGTTGTCAAGGACCCCAGCGGCGCGCTGGTTCCAGGGGCGAGTATCACCCTTGTCGACAAGGCCAATGGCAAAACGATTGGCGCCACCGCCAATGATGCCGGCTTCTACGCCTTTGCCCAGATTCCCCCGGCCCGCTACACCATTACCGTAGTGGCCAACGGATTCGGCAACCAGAGCAAGACCGCCGAGTTGCTGGTCAACCAGCCGGCCACCATCGATTTCACGCTTTCCGTTGAAGCCAGTTCCATCACCGTGGACGTCAGCGCTGTTGCGCAGACACTGAACACCTCCGACGCCACCCTCGGAGATTCGGTCGGCAATGTGACCATCGAAGCGCTGCCCATGGAAGGTCGCGACCCCGTCTCTCTGCTCACTCTCCAGCCGGGTGTCCTCTACCTCGGCAATCCTGAAGAAAACTCCACCGTGGACAGCCGCTCGGGATCCGTCTCCGGCGGGCGTTCCGACCAGGGCAACGTCACCCTCGACGGCATGGACGACAACGACCAGGTCGCCGGAGCGGCCTTCACCGGCGTTCTCCGCGCCACCCTCGATTCCACTGAAGAGTTCCGCGTTACCACTTCCAACAGCACGGCCGATGCCGGCCGCAGTTCCGGTGCGCAGGTCTCCATCGTTACCAAGAGCGGCGGCAACAATCTTCACGGCGCGCTCTATGAGTACTACCGTCCCACCAACACCGTCGCCAACCAGTGGTTCAACAAGAACACGCAAATCAACCTGGGCGAGCCCAACACCCCCCAGAAATATGTCATGAATACCTTCGGCGGCTCCCTGGGCGGCCCCATCAAGAAGGACAGGCTCTTCTTCTTCTTCAACTACGAAGGACAGCGTAAGGCGATCGACGATGTGGTCACCCGCACGCTTCCCACCAAGCAGTTCTATCAGGGTTCGCTCGGTTATCAGGATGCCAACGGCACGACGCAGTGGATTAACGCCGCGCAGGTGACGGCCCTCGATCAGATGCCCGATCCCACCTACGGCTCGCCCGACACCTGCACCGCCTCCACCAGTTGTGGCCCGAATGCCAACGTCTTGGGCTACTACGGCTCAGTGGCCGCCAAGGGCATGTACGGCACGGCGCCCACAGCTGGCGACGGCATCAACAACGCCGGGTATATCTTTGCCTCGCCCGCGCCCTCCACGCTGAACACCAGCATCGCCAAGATTGACTACAGCCTCACTGCCACCCAGCACATTTTTGTCCGTGGCAACCTGCAGAAGGATACCCAGGCCGGAGACGAAAACCTGCCCGGTCAGCCCGCCTCCAGCATGCACGTGGACAACACCAAGGGTCTGGCCATCGGCCACACCTGGACGCCCACCTCGAACGTGGTGAACGACCTGCGCTTTGGGTACATTCGCCAGGGGTACTCCACCCGCGGCATCGGCTCGGGTTCTGGCGACTGGGTCACCTTCCGTTTCCTCTCCCAGCCCGAGGCGCAAACCCGGTCCACCGTGGTCAACGTCCCGGTCCAGAACATCACCGACAGCCTGACCTGGACCAAGGGCACCCATACGCTCAGCTTCGGCGGCAACTGGCGCGGCATCCAGAACAATCGCGGCAGCGACGCCAACTCCTACTCCGGCGCCAGCACCAATCCCTACTGGATGGACAACGGCCCGAACGATCCCTCCATGCTCGGCTCTAATGTTGCCGCGGTCGGAGACGGCTTTGCCAACTCCTACGAAATCGCCTACGCCACGCTGGTGGGCACCGTTCCGGAGAGTACCCAGCGTTACAACTACTCGGTGACCAGCGCCACCTCCGGTACGCTCTTCTCCGACGGCGCCATGATCAACCGTCATTTCAAGGCCAACGAGTTCGAGTACTTCCTGCAGGACTCCTGGCGCATGACGCCTGCCCTCACGGTCACCTACGGCGTGCGCCACTCCATTCTTCAGGCGCCGTATGAAACCAAGGGCCAGCAGATTTCTCCCACCGTCGACACGCACAATTGGTTCCTCAAGCGCGCTTCGGCAGCCGCCCAGGGCGACACCTTCGAAGACCCGCTCTCCTTCGCGCCCAGCGGCAAGGCCAACAATCGTCCCGGTTACTGGGCCAAGCAGAAGGCGAATTTTGCTCCCCGCCTTTCCGTCGTCTACGCGCCCGATACCAAAACCACCGTCCGCGCCGGCGCCGGCATGTACTTCGATCACTTCGGCCAGGGCATTGTGAACTCCTTTGACCAGCAAGGCTCCTTCGGCCTGAGTAACGCCGTCGTCTCTCCGGCCTACACGGACTCCTTCCAGAACTCGCCGCGCTTCACCGGTGCGAAAGCCATTCCCGCCACCGGCTGCCCCAGTCCGGCTTCCACTGTCAGCTATCCCTACTCGCCCGTTTCCAGCCAAACCGACCCGAGCGACCCGAATCTGGCGCTGAACTGCGGCCTGGCCATCACCTGGGGTATCGACAACCACCTCAAGACGCCTTACGCCTACTCCTTCGATCTCTCCGTGCAGCGCGAGCTGCCCGGCGGCTTCGTGGCTGAGGCCAACTACGTCGGCCGCCTCGGCCGCCATCTGCTGGAGCAGCTCGATCTCGCCCAGCCCGTCAACATGGTCGACAAGAAAGGCGGCGGCGACTATTTCCACGCGGCTGCTGCGCTTTCCAAGATTTCCGACCAGAATGGCGGAAATCCGAACGCGACCGTTGCCTCCATCCCTTACTTCGAAGATATGTTCCCATTCATGGCCGCGAACGGCACCAGCGCCACGCAGAACATCTATTCGAGCCTGTGGGCAACCAACCGTTACGGCGGCGGCGAGACCAACGCACTCTACGATCTCGATCTCTACTCAAATCCCAACGGTCCTCAGTTCCAGTTCTTCCAGAGCCAGTTCTCGTCGCTCTATGCCTGGTCCTCCATTGGCACCAGTTCCTATAACGGCCTGCAGTTTACCTTGCGTCATCCGTCCACGCACGGCCTGACCGCCGACCTCAACTACACCTTCTCCAAGTCCCTCGATATGGGTTCGGGAGCGGAGCGCTCCAACGAGTTCTCTACCGACTCGTTCGGCGGCTCTGCCATCCAGAACAGCTGGAACCCCAAGCTGAACAAGGGCGTTTCCGACTTCGATACTCGCAACCTCATCACCGTTGACTGGGTCTACGCTCTTCCGGTGGGCCGCGGCAAGGCTATCCTGGGCGGCGCAAACCGCATCACCGGGATCGTGCTCGGCGACTGGCAGTTGTCGGGTCTGGCGCGCTGGGCCAGCGGCCTGCCCTTCAGCGTCTATGAACCCGGCTATTCGACCGACTGGGAACAAGGCGGCATGGGCGTTGTGACTGCCCCGGTCAAGGTGAAGAGGCACATCGTCAACGGCATTCCGCAGGTATTTGCGGGAGACACGGCGACCGCCATCAACAACGGCGTCACCAACGGCACTCCGATTCGCCTGCCTTATCCGGGTGAAGCCGGCATGCGCAATGTCTTCCGTGGCGACGGCTACCTCGACGTCGATTCCTCGCTGGCCAAGACCTGGGCTCTGCGCGAAGAGATGAAGTTGAAGTTTGCCGCCGAAGTTTATAACGTCGGCAACAACGTCCGCTTCGACGACAGCCCGCTCAACCTCAACGGCAATCTGACCCAGGGAACTTTCGGCGCGTACGGCGGAACGCTCACCACCTATCGCCGCATGCAGTTCGGCCTGCGTTTGGATTTCTAACCTTCACCGCACATCCCGCACAAAAACGAACCGGCCGAAGCTTCTGCTCCGGCCGGTTCGTTTTTGTCACTTGATAGCTGATAGCTTACGGCTGACCCCTGATCTCTGACCCCTGTTATTCTCCCAGCGCCTTCAACCTCATCTGCGCCAGCCGGTAGCTCGATGTGGGCACGGCCAGCGGCTCTTTCGGCGTTTCCAGCTTGTGATAGTCGGCCAGGGCGATCTCCCGCTCCCCGTATTGCTCGGCAATCCGGCCCAGCGCGTACCAGTAGTCGTCGTTCGGCTCGTCCAGGTTCAGCTCGTCCATGCTGCGCAGCAGCAGGTCGTGCGCTTCCTTGGCTTTGCCGACCTCTGCATAAAGACAGGCCAGCGTGTGCAGAATGTGCGCATTGTCCTTGGCCATCTGCGTCGATTTGATGGCGGTGTCGATGTCCGCCTGCACCACCTTGCCGGTGAACAGCGCATACCAGGCAATGTCGTTCAGGATTCCGGCATTTTGCTTGCCCTGGTCCACGATCTTCTGCGCCCATCCGCGCGCTGCTGCAAAATTGCCGCGGTTAGCCTCGGCTTCCATCTTCATCATGAGGGCGTCCTGGTCGCCATCGAGCTGCTTCAGCCGCTGGTCGGCCAGCGCCAGCGCCTCGTCCTGCCGTCCCAATCCAAGCAGCGCCTGGACATTCTCCATGAAGGCCAGTTTCGATTCCGGTTCGTCCTTGAGCAGCGCCGACGAAACCTCCGCGAGCTTGGCAAAGTTGTTCTGGAGCGAGTAGCCCTCCGCCAGCGCCAGCCGGATGTTGGTCTTCTCCCGCTCGCCCGCTGCGTCCTTCTCAGCCCCTTCCAGCAGCGCCACGCCCTGGGCCACGGTGGGCTTGGTTCCCACCATCAAGGCCGCCGAGGCCAGCTTCATACGGCGCGCATCGGCGGCCGCGCCCCGCGTCCAGAAGCGCGGAAACACCGGCCCGCCCAGCGGATCGTCGCCGCCTTCCAGATGCGAATCTTCGCGCAGCCAGTCCAGCAGTACCTTGGCCCCCGGCAGGTCGCCGGCCTTCACCCGGTCCGCAGTCTCCAGCGCAATCGAGTTCGGCTTGTCTTCCGAGTCCAGCAGCTTGTACTTTCCGTCCTCCTTCACCACGAAGAAGGTGGTGCTGTTGCCGCCCGGAATCTGCACTTTCACGCGGTAGCCGGTCTGGTCGTTGCCCTCCACCTTGGGATCGAAGGCCTTCAGCATCACGTCCACGGTCACGTCCAGAGAGGTGTCTTGCCGGGCCAGTTGGCTGTTCATCTGCCTGCCCGTCTCCAGCGTTTTTTTCTTCTCTTCGGTGTCCTCGTTCTTCATCACCAGCGCCGCATTCCGGCTGGCCAGGGGGTCCAGCTTGGCCTGGGTCAACTCGGGGTCCATGGCCAGCGCGAAGACCTGCTTTACGAGGCCCGCCGGGGTGTTGTCGAAGTGCAGATCTTCGTGGTGCTCCGCGCCCCGCAGCATGTTGGCCAGGCCCATGGTCTGGGCCGCATTGTCGCCCGCCGCGCCCGCCGCCATGAAGTCCGCAGCCAGATCGTATTTGCGCAGGTTCATCAACATCTCGCCCGCCACCCGCGCCGTCTCCTTGAAGCCATCCGTGCCGTTGGAGCGCTTGTTGGCCTCTGCCAGTCCGGCCGCGGAGCCGTGCAGCAGGGCCTCGCAGGCGGCAATCAGCGCCTTCGGTTCCGGATTCAGCGTCATCGCGGCCTTTTCCGCTCCTGCGGCATCTCCGCCGTAGAAGAGGGCAAAGGCGAGGTTGTTGGTCAGGCCCAGATCGGCCAGCTTGTCTTGGCCCAGCTTCTGGTATTCGGCAGCCGCTTCCTTCATCTTCGAGAAACGGCTGTAGCGCCGTCCCACCGGGTCGAATTCCAGCAGAATCGCCAGGTCCGCTTCCGTTCCATGGTCGTCCGGGTCCAGTTGAATGGCGGCCCGGTAAGCAGCTTCCGCCGCGGCCAGGTCGCTGCCCGCGCGCAGGTTGCGTCCCACCAGGTCGTGCTTCAACACCTGCGCCAGGGTCTTCTGCGCCAGCGCCGATTTCGGGTCCAGCTTTACGGCTTCCCGCGCCTCGGAGCGCGCCGCCTCGCCCATCCCCGCTTCCAGCAGCACTTTGGCCACCTGGAGATGGTGCACGGCTTCGCTGGGATGCTGCGCCACCAGCGCGCGATAGCTGGCCAAGGCTTCCCGCACCTTGCCGTCGCGCAAGAGCGCTTCGCCCGCCGGCTCGAAGTTCACCAGGATGGCCGGCCCCGCCACCAGTTCCGCCACCTTGTTGCGCAGCTCCGTTGCCTCGGCCACCGTGTAGCGCCGCTTGACCGTGTCAAAGGTCAGATGCGCCAGCACCACGCCGTCCTTCCCGGCGGTAAACTCCTCGCTCAACAGGGCCGGTCCCAGCGAAATCTTCTGGTCCTGGGGCAGAGGCTTGGGTTGGAAACCCACCGGCGGCATCAGCCGGTAGCGCCACTCCGCCACAAAGGGCTGCGGCAGTTCCCAGTCCTCGGTGCGCGGCTTTTTGGGCTTGTCCGTTTCCTGTTCGGCCTTCCTCTTCTTTTCTTCGGAGTCGTCCTTGCGTTTCAACTCGTCCGGCAGGCGCAGAAACAGCGAGTCCACGCGAATCGCCGCCACTGCATTATCCAAATCCGTATAGCCGCGCTTGGCCTTTTCGCAGGCGATCGTCAGCTCAAATTGCTTCGTAAGGTCTCCGGGGTCGCTGCGCTCCACCTTGGTCAGCTTTTCCGACACATACTGCGACTTCACGTAATTGGTCAGGCCTTCGCGCGCAACCTTGTCGGGCTTGTCGGCGTAGTAGCCGCGGTATTCACCCTCGAAGACTCCCGTGGGCCGCGTAATCTCAACCACCGTGGCCGGTCCGTTCTCGGCCAGCGTCAGCTCCCGCGACTCCAGGAGCAGGTTGTCCTTCGAACTGAACTCCGACGTCTTCACCAGTTTCGTGGTTTCCGACCGCGTAATCAGGGCCAGCCGCCCCTGGTCCTGCGCCGGCAACTGGCCCAGGCGGGCGTACTGGTCGGTGGCGTCGATCCAGAGGGCCGGCGGTCCCGGCACGTAGACGATGGCGTGGTCAAAGAGGCCCATCCCGGGCAGCTCCGCCGGCACGTCCATCCGCGACCCGGCGTTCAACAGCGCGACGTACGCCGGAATCTTGGCCGCCCGCAGCATGGTCACCAGCAGCGTGGCCTTGTCCTTGCAGTCGCCATATTTGCGCCCCAGCACCTCGGCCGGCTCATGGGGCATAATCGCCGCTTCGTCGAACTCAATGCCGGTGTAGCGGATCTCCTGGTCCAGATAGTCCAGAATCGCGCTTTCCTTCTCTGCAACGCTCGATTTGCCGGCAATGAGCCGGTCCACAATCGCCTGCACGGGGTCGGGGTTGGCGCGGCTGTCCACGATCTTGCTGTACTCGGTGGCCATCGTCTGCCACGATGCGCCGGTGGAGAATTCAATCGCAGGGAAGTGCGGCACGTCCGCGGGAAGATACGGCTCCGGCGGGTCCAGAGCCTCCATAGGCCCCTGATCGTAGGTCAGCGTCACGCGCCCGTTGGCCTCGGTGCGTTCCGGCTTCAGGCCGGGCAGGAGAATCGTGTCGGTGCGCAAGGGAAGGGAAGCGGGCGCGTCGAAGGTCGCCAGGCTGTGCTTCACCGGCGCGGCCTGCCGCCCAAATCCCACCCTTCCCACGTGTCCTGCCGCGAAGAACGGCGAGGTTTCCGTGGTGACGAACTCCTCTTCCACCACCACGCCTTCTTCGATGGCCGGAAACGGCGCCCGCAGCGTTTTGCCGTCGCCGTAGGTCTTGTACTCGCCCCCCCGCGCCGGAGCTTCGGTAATCTGCTTCGGGTCCAGCACGTGCACCGACAGGTCCGGCGCAATGACCCGCGCCTTGATGGTCGGCCGGGCCTCGTGCCACGGTTCCCAGTCGACGGAGACGGAATCCCAGCCTTCCACGCCCTTCTGGTTCAGAACCTTGTAGACCACGTACTCCACGTGGACAATCCGGCCCGTCTCGTCGAAGGTGTAGTTCTCGTCGTCTTCCAGGACCACCACATTGGCGTTCTCCGCCGGGGCCGCTGCCGACGCCGCGCCATAGAGAGCCTTGGGGTCGATGGAAAAGTGCGGAGCCTTCCACGGTTCCACCTTCTCTTGCGCCCGCGCGCCCGCGAGAACCAGGGCCGAAAACAAAAGACACAAAACGAACGGATAAATGCAGCGCAACGGGAGAAGGGACACTGGACTCCTTCGAGCAACGTGGAATGTGTCAACGGTAAACCCGCCCTGAGGGTTGCGCAAGAGAGCCGCGCAAGCCCTGCAAACCGGCCCTGCGGCCTCGTCTCCGCCGCGCCAATCGGCGGCTTGCAAGGGCCAGAAAAAGCGCAAGGGGCAAGTCTCAGGTCTTTCGCCCGAAACCTGCCCTTTGCGCTTCAAGTCATGCGTGATTGCCGAGTTGTTCGAGTCTCACTTCGCGTTCTGCACCCCGGCCGCCGGGTGCCCCACATCTCGATTCTGAGATGTGGGATCGCACGAATCCCGCCCTACTTCGCCTTCTGCACCTCGGCCGCGATCCTCCGCAACTCCGGCAGAATGCGTCCCAGCGCCACAGGCTCCGCATCCTTCCGTCCCAGCGCAAAATACACATCGCGATAGAGCTGGTAAAGCTGCTCATACACTGCCGCCGCTTCCTCATCCGGCTCGACCGTCCGCAGGGGCAAACAAACCGCAGCCTGCGCCTCTTCGATGGTCTTGTACGCCCCCGCCGCCACCAGCGCAATGATTCCCGATCCCAGGCTGGTGGGAATCTCCGCCGGAACCAGCACCGGCTTGTTCAGCACATTGGCATAGACCCGGTTCAGCACTTCGTTCTTCTGCGGAATCCCTCCGGCATTGATCACGCGGTCCACCTTGACCCCGTGTTCCGCCATCCGCTCCAGAATAATGCGCGTGTGGAAGGCCGTTCCCTCGATGGCCGCGAACAGCTCGTCCTGCGCGGTGTGAATCAGGTTCCATCCCAGCGTAACGCCGCCCAGTTCGGGATTCACCAGAACGGTGCGGTCGCCGTTGTCCCAGCTCAGGCGCAAGAGGCCCGTCTGCCCGGCCTTGTAGCTCCCCAACCCTTCAGAAAGCGCGGCGACCGTGGTTCCCGCCCGCCGGGCCACAGCGTCGAAGATGTCTCCGGTGGCCGAAAGCCCGGCCTCAATGCCCGTATAGTCAGGGTGCACGCTGCCCGGAACCACGCCACAGACTCCCGGAATCAGTTCGGCTTTGCGCGCCATGGCGATGATGCAGGTCGAGGTGCCCACCACGTTCACCGCGTCGCCCTCGCGGATGTTCGAGCCCAGCGCGTCCCAGTGTGCGTCGAATGCTCCCACGGGAATCGGAATGCCGGCCTTCAGCCCCAGCTTCGCGGCCCACTCGGCGGTAAGCCGCCCGGCCAGATGGTCGCTGGTCAGGTACTCGCCGCCCATCTTGGCCCGCACTCCCGCAAACAGCGGGTCCACGGCCACCAGAAACTCCTCCGGCGGCAGGCCGTCCCACTTGGGATTCCACATCCACTTGTGGCCCATGGCGCAGACGGAGCGCTTCAGATCGCTTACCTTTTTGACTCCGGCCAGCGTTGCCGCCACCATGTCGCAATGCTCGAGAGCGGTCACAAATTTGTCGCGCTTCTCCGGGTTATGCCGCAGCCAGTGCAGCAGCTTGGCGAATCCCCACTCATGCGAATAGACCCCGCCGCACCACTCGATGGCTTCGAGCTTCATCAGGTGCGCCTTGGCGGTAATCTCCTCGGCCTCGGCAAAGGCGCGATGGTCGCACCACAGGTAATATTCGTCCAGAGGCTCCAGGCCCTCGCCCACCGGGATCACGCTCGAGCCGGTGGTATCGAGAGCAATGGCTTCCACCGCGTCCCCGGCCACGCCGGTTGATTTCAGAGCCGCGCGCATAGCCTCGGCCAGCGCCGCCATCTGGTCGGCATGCGACTGCGTGGCAAAATTCGGGTCCTCGCGCCGCCGGTGGAGCGGGTAAGAGGCCGAGGCCGTGCCGATGGGACCCTTCACGCTGTCCACCAGCGTGACGCGAACGCTCAATGTGCCGAAATCCACCCCGGCGACGATGGTCATGAAGATGCTCCTGAGTAAACGCTTTCCAATTCGCACTCCAGACTACACCATCGCTCGCCCTTTCGCCCTCGCCTCTCTCTACTTCCCCTTTCCCGGCCACATGCCTCGGACCTTGGCCAGTAAACCGGGTGTCGCTGCCGGCGTTTTGGCCTCAGCTTTTTGCGGCGCAGGCGTCTTTGCCTCGGCCATGGTACTGGGTGGCGCCTGAGTGGGTGAAGCGGCCACGCCGCCCGTCGCCGCGCCATCCACCACCCTGCTCCCCGGCAAACTCGGCACCGGCCCCTCGCTGTTCTTCACCAGAATCGAAATTCTCCGGTTCGAAGGGTCGTAGGGATTCTCCTTCACCCGCAAAAGCTGGTCCGCATAGCCGCGCACCTGCGTCACCTGGTCGGAACGCACGCCGCCCTGCTGCAGCAGACGCCTGGCGGCATTGGCGCGGTCCGCGGAAAGCTCCCAGTTGCTGTAGCTGGCGTCGTTCGAGTACTGTGCGGCGTCGGTGTGCCCTTCGATCAGCAACGCATTCGGCAGCGTCTTCAGCTCCGAGGCCAGCAGCGCCAGCAGTTCCTGTCCGCTCCCGCTGAGCCGCGCACTGCCCATCTCGTAAAAGGTTCCGTTCTTGTCCTCCAGCAATTCCACGCGTAGCCCCTCCGGCGTGATCGAAATTTCAATCTGCTTGGAGAGCTTCTCCAGATCCTTTTGCGCCTGGATGCCCTGTTCCAGCTTCTCTTTCAGCTTCTGCAGGTTGTCGCCGCGCTCCTGGGTCGCCGCAACGCCGTTTCCGGCCATGGTGGTGCCCAGCAGGTTGGCGGTGCCCTTGGGATCGTTGAAGTAGCCAGCCACTGCCTTCTTCACCTGCTCGCTGGAGTTCATCAGCCACAGCACAATGAACAGCGCCATCAGCGCGGTCACAAAATCTGCGTAGGCCACCTTCCACGCCCCGCCGTGGTGTCCGCCGTGCCCGCCCTTTCTCTTGATGACGATGATCGGTTGCGCCTTGGCTGTCACTGGATTTCGCTCCCCTTACGCCGCCTTGGCCTGTGCCGGCTCCGCCGCCGCATGGCTCTTGCAGCACTTCTCCATCTCGTCGAAGCTGGGCCGCACATGCGCCGGAATCGCGCGCCGCCCGATCTCGATGGCGATCATCGGCGCCGATCCCTTCAGAAACGAAAGCATCAGCACGCGCAACACGTGCAAATAGCTGTCATGCTCGGCCGCGCTCTTGCCCATATTGGCGCTCAAGGGGCCGGCCACCCCGTAGCAGAGCAGAATGCCCAGAAACGTGCCCACCAGCGCCGCCGCTACCTTGTGCCCGATCGTCTCCGGAGGCCCGCCCAGCGCGCCCATGGTGATCACCACCCCCAACACCGCCGCCACAATCCCCAGTCCTGGCAGCGCGTCGGCCATCGTGGTCAGCGCGCTCACCGGCTCCATCGAATCGTGGTGGCACACCTCCATGTCCAGCTCCATCATCTGGTCCATGTCGAAGGGCTCCACTCCACCGGTGATGGCCATGCGCAGCGTGTCGCACACGAAATCCCGCGCATGATGGTCCCCCAGGAACTCCGGATAGTTCTTGAAAATCGAGCTCTCCGCGGGCTTTTCCACGTCATTCTCCACGCTGAGCAGCCCCTCTTTCCGCACCTTGTTCAGAAACTGGTACATCATCTTCAGCGTGCTCAGATAGCGCTGCTTGCCGAACTTCGACCCCTTCAGCACGGCTGTGAGTCCGGCGACGATTTCCTTCAACACATGCACCGGATTCGCCACCAGCAGCGTGCCGGTGGCTGCGCCCGCAATGATCAGCAGCTCGGCTGGCTGAAGCAGCACCTCGATGTGCCCCTTCTCCATCAGAAAGCCCCCGATCACGGCTCCGAAGACCACCACAATGCCTACGATGGCGAACATGTCTGCCTCCCTGGCGCGGATGTAATTTTGTTTCCTCCTGCATCGAGACTTGCCAGCATCGCCTCTCCTGCCCCTTCCAGCAGCTCCGCCAGGCTGGACTCCCTTTCCGCCTGGGCCGCACCCACACTCACGGTGATGGAGAGCCGGTCGCCCCACCAGCGGAAGTCCGCTGTCCTGGCCAATCCGGCCAGTTTTTGCGCATGGACCGCCAACATCTCCGGGGTGCGCTCGTGAGAGAGCACCAGAAACTCGCCTTCACCCCAGCGGCCCAGTTGCTCGCCTGGCCGCAGGCCGTTGGCCAACGCGTGCTCCACCTTTTCGAGCATTGCGGCGCAGGCCTGCGCCCCATGGGTCTTCCGCAACTCATGCGCCTGGTCGACCATCACCCACAGAACCCCGAAGGGCTCGCCTCCCCGCACCAGGTCCTCAAACTCCGTCAGCAGCCGTTCTTCGAGCTCTGCCTGGCTGGCCTCGACCGTGGCGTCTTCGCCGGCCTCGCCGCGCGGCAAGGCATCCAGCGCCTCGGTGGGATGAAAAACCGTGATGGTGCCGATGCGCGCGCCCAGCCCGTCACGCAGCACCAGCGTGCGCGCCATGGCCCGCGCCTCGTGCCCCAGCTTGTGGCGCAGCGTTACCAGCGCCCCGCCGCCGGCCCGCCCGCCGTTCTCCGCGGGCGCGGGCCAACCGCCAGCCCGCAGAAGCGGCTCCAGCTCTTCCGGCGCTGGACGCGCCAGCAGCTCGACCCCCGCATACCCGGTAATCGCCTCCGCCGCCTGGTTCCAGAAAATCACCAGCCCCTCGGCGTCCACCAGCGCAATGCCATCGGGCCAACTGTCCAGCGCGGCTTCCAAAAGTTCTGTCCGATCGGTCATTCCAGCCCCTTGCTTTCTCAATCGGCAGGGAACCGCCCAACTTGACCGCATCACCGCTTGTACAGCGCAGAAATCAGATTGGATTTTGCTCAGAATTTTTCAGGGAAACTGAAGTCGTCTTTGCTTGGAGCATAGGTCAGGTCCACCAGCCGAAGGATCGGGGCGAGGACAAATGTTGCGGGAGAGGTAACTGTCGAGCAGCCGGTCGCTTGCTCGAAGCCTGGAAATAGCGGAAGACAGTCGGGAGGGCGACTTACAGTTACCGACCATCGCCTCCGGTAACGTCCTGTCTGTCCCAGGTTTCCGGGTTCCTCGGGGACCGCGGGGTTTCGCTCCCGCTTTGATAGATCGGTTGCACCCTGCTCTGGCTCCCTGTGATACCATTGGCGAAATCATCTCGGACATGTGATTTCAATCATTTGCGACTCTCTAAATTTGGGGGATTTCCGTTGTTCGGTTTCTTTGGTAATCGGAAGGATTGGCCCACGCTCACGCTTGAGGATATTAAAAAGCGCGCACGCCTCCTTGTAATTGACGACGAGGACTTTGTTTATAGAAGTCTCTTCGAGATTGATGGCTACGTGATGGATAAATGGGATGACGTCGAGGATTTATCGAAGCTGGAGCAGAATTTCTTTGACGTTATTCTTCTGGATGTCCAAGGAGTGGGTGTAAAGATTTCCGCACAGCAAGGACTCGGTGTCCTCGAACACATTCGTCACACTGCGCCTGCGCAATTAGTCATTGCCTTTTCGAATGCGGACTTTTCCCTCAAATATCAAAAGTTCTTCAGGCTGGCTGACGCTACGCTTAGCAAAGGTGCCGACTATGTTGAATTCAAGCGTAAAGTCGACGAGTTGCTTCTCAAGCGCTTCTCTTTGGGGTTCTATGTGGACAGGATTGCCGCGGTCTTAGGAGCAAGCATAGATGATCCCGATCGATTGGAAAAGGAAACAAGGAAGGCGATCCTTCGCAATAACCCGACGTCCCTTCGTAATTACCTTGCCGACAAGGTGACCGACCCGAAGGTTTTGGACATTGCCGTCACGATCGTTGAAATTGGAGTGAAGGTGATTTCGGCTTGGAAATAATAGACCTGCCATTCTTTCCGTTCCCTCGCGTCGTCGATGGCAGGAGGGTATCTGGCTACAATTTCGGCTGGACGCCTCAATGCAATGCCTGCGACAGACAATGTGAGTCTGCAGCTAAACGTGGCCTCGTGACTTGCTCATATGGCGTGAACTACCACAGAATCAGCGAAAGACAGGTCATCTTCGGATTTTTGTTGCCTGGAGCGAGCGCGACTAGCGCACAAAAGAAGACACTCAGACAACATCCAGAGAATCGAATTACAAACTCTGAGCTAACTCGGGCGATAGGCCTGCTTAAAGATGCCCAAGAAAACATTGATAATGAAATCCTTTCCGCGAAGAAAGAAATCATGGAGGTTTATAAGGCCGAACAAGAGTTTAAAACGGATCTACTCGACTTGCTCAAGCCAGAGATGGAGAAGAATTTAGCATTTCTCCATGATTACAAGCAGTTTGTGGCGCGCGTAAAACAGAACATAAACGTAGTACTGAAGACTCGCTACGGCTCTGGTGAAATCGAAGAATTGCTCGCCAAGGCTCTCCCTTCGGAAGTAGCGATCTACTGGGCAAGTTCGCTAATGACTGAAAAGCTTCAAACTGCTTTTCTGCTCTTGCACCCCGAGAAGTTGCAATCTCCGAATGTTACGATTTTCCGCCTACACGGGCTTGTAACGAAGTACGTCAGGATATACCGTACGAGCTTTCAGGATAAGGGCGTGCTTCTTGACGTTCAGGGCGCGAGCGTTGGCGACGTAAAAGGCGACTCCTCTGCTATAGGAGTCATTCCCCAAACTCTCCTGGATAATGCTCTTAAATATTCTGAGCGCGAATCAAAAGTCTCTGTTTCATTCCAAGAAACGGAGAGCCAGATAATTCTCTCAGTGAACTCATTTGGGCCTAAGATCGAATCTGACGAGCTAAATCGAATCTTCGAGCTCTTCTATAGGGGACGTAACGCGATCAAGCTTCAAGAGGAGGGAGCTGGGTTCGGTTTACATCTCGCTCAATTCGTCGCTCGATCATTTGGATCTGAGATTGTGGTTCGACAAAACCCAGGAAGAAATAGGTGGGGATATGAGACGACCTTCTCCGTTTCGTTTCCGCGCGAACGTTAGGAGGGTGAGCCTGCTCTATATAAATTCATCCTGTTGAGGGTGCCCCCTGTGACTCGCCGTTGAAGACGGGAAATACTTGCGGACCTCAATTGGCATGAGGGGACTCGCGATCTAGCGAAATCGATCCTGAAATAAGCCGCAGGGCCAGGAATCAAGTCGCGCCTGAATTCTCGCCAATCCGAAAAATTACCAAAGAGCAGCCCTTGCAGAGACGACCGAGGTCAAGGGCGCAAAGAATCCAGGGGTTTTTCCGCAGACCTGCCAAGCGGCAACCCAACCGTCTCAACCGGCGCACTGCGTCACTTCGCAGCACGATCCGCTCAACGGCAGCCGCACCACAAACCGCGTCTTTCCCGGCTTGGACTCGACCTCGATGGAGCCCCCGAACTTCTGCGTCACGATGCGGTGAACAATCTCCAGGCCCAGCCCGGTGCCCGCGCCCTGCGGCTTGGTGGTGAAGAAGGCCTCGAAAATCCGCGGTTGCACTTCGGGTGGAATGCCCGAGCCGTGATCGGTAATCGAAACCACCAGCCGCTCAGGCTCCGTCCCCGTTCCCGCTTCCGACCAGGTGGCGATCTCGATCACTCCGCCTTCTTTCGAGGCGTCCACGGCGTTGTCGATCAGGTTGGTCCACACCTGGCTCAGCGCCGAGCCGCGCGTCTTGATTGTCGAAGGCGCAGCCGCAAAACGCTTCTCCACGGTGATCTGTTTGCCGCGCAGCTTGTGGCCCAGAATGGTCAACGTGCTTTGCAGGCTGTCGTGCACATCCAGGTCGCGTACCTGCGAGCGGTCGTCGTAGGCGAACTTCTTCACCGCCATCACCAGTTCGGAGATGCGCGTGATGCTCTCCTCGATGGCCGAAACCTGGCTGACGCTTGAGACCAGCGCTTCCAGCCAGTTCAGCGCGTCAGAAAAGCTCTCCGCCTCGAAGGCCTCTTTTGAGCAGGCCAGTTCTTCTCTCTTCAGGCCGATTCCCACCAGCGCGGGCGCAACGCTGTAGGCATTCTCCACACCTGAGGTCGCCAGCCACTCGGCCATCTCTTCCTCGGCGTCGGACTGCTCCAGGCTGCTCATCGCCGGGGCGTGGCAGCCGCCCAGCGTCTGCTCCAGCAGGCTCTTCATGCACTCCAGTTGCAGAGGGGTTTTGGGCTTGTCGGCGGAACGCAGGCTTAGCCTCTGCAGCCGCAGCAGGTTCTCTCGCAGTTGCGAAGCGGCGCGCTTGGCTGCCGAACCGGGGTTGTGCAGCTCGTGCATCAGCCCCGCTGCCAGCGTGCCCAATGACACCAGCTTCTCGCGGTGCAGCGCCTCCACCCGGTAGGCCTGCAAGCGCTCGGCCATGTTGGCCAGAATCACCTTGCGCGCCGTCGGGCAGCAGGCCAGCAGCGTCCAGAACTCATCCTCGCCGAAGCGCACCAGCGTCGAGTCCTGCGCTGCCACAATCGCAAAAGGGGAATAGTTCTTGCCGGTCAATAGCGGCGCTTCGCCAAAGCCTTCGCCGGCCATGGCCACGCCGGCCAGGGTGCGGGAGCCATCTTCTTCCGGCCGCTCCGCGCGGATTTCGCCTTCCAGCACCAGCCAGTAGGAGCGCAGCGTTTGCATGGGCTCGGCCAGCACCGCGCCGGCTTTCGCCGTAACCCGCTCCACCCGGTCCACGCCCAGCGCGTCCAGGTTCACCCCGGCAAACGGGCGCGACCGGAGCAGGGCTTCCGCCATCTCCCGCAGGGGGATGGACTCGAACTCCACGGGTTGTGCGCCGCTGCTCATCCTTGCTGTCCTGCCTCTTACCTCGAACCAGAGCAGAAATTGCGCGCCTTGAAAAGAGGCTTCATCCAACCGGCCTTTCTCGGCTTCCACTTGCTTGCTTCAAACCATCCCGCGCGCGCCAAACAGCGCTGACCCCACGCGGATGCGGGTTGCTCCCTCTTCGATGGCCAGCTGGAAATCGCCGCTCATCCCCATCGAGAGTACATCGAACCGGAGCCGCGGATACGTCGCCGCCCACCGATCCCTCCACCCGCGCAAACTGCCAAAACAGGCGCGCGTTTCGTCCTCCGTCACGCCCAGCGGGGCAATCGTCATCAGCCCACACACTTCAAGATGCTTCAGATCCGGCAGACGCTCCAGTAATTCAGCAGCTTCTGCGGATGCGGGGTCCAGCCCGGCCTTGGTTTCTTCCGTGCTCAGCTTTACCTCAACCAGCACTGGCAGCCGTTTGCTGCACTTTCCGGCCGCTTCACTCAGCCGCTCGGCCAGTCGCAGCGAGTCCAGGGAGTCAATCCCGTCAAACAGTTCCACGGCGCGCAGCGCCTTGTTCGACTGCAAATGGCCGATCAGATGCACGCGCGCCGGATCGGTCCCACGACGACGCAGCCCCTCAATCGCCTGCGCCTTGCCCGCAAACTCCTGGACCCGGTTCTCGCCAAAAAGTCGCAATCCCAGCGCTTCGGCCTCGGCCAGGGTGGCAGCCGGATGGGTTTTTGAGACCGCCATCAGCTCCACTTCGCCGCGTTCCCGTCCCGCTCTGCGGCAAGCTGCCGCAATCGCTTCTTCCAACCGCTCGTAACTTTCGCTAAGCGCCGTCATTGCCTTCCCGTTCCGTCACCGGCAGCTTCAGCAACCTGCCCCATCTTCATGGCGTCTAATTGCAACATGTGGACGATCATTCTACTTATATTCTCCAACATCTTCATGACCTTCGCCTGGTATGGCCACCTGAGATTCCGCCAGGAGGCGCTGTGGAAGGTCATTCTGGTCAGTTGGGGCATTGCATTTTTTGAGTACTGCTTCCAGGTGCCGGCCAACCGCATCGGCGCCGGCCGCTTCAGCCCCATTCAGCTCAAAGTGATCCAGGAGGTCATCACCCTCGTGGTCTTCGGCGTCTTCGTCACCTTCTACTTCGGCCAGCATCTCCGCTGGAATCATGCCGCCGCGGCGCTTTGCCTGGTCGCGGCGGTCTTCTTTGTCTTCCACTCCTGGTAACTGCGGAAAATCCCCCGCTCCGTGCCCGCGTTCGATCGGACCGCCCCTGCCTCCGACGTCTTTCACGGATTCCGATCCAGCTTTGATTCCGGTTATTCCGGTTTCCCGATGCGGGAACGCGCACTGTCGAGAACGCCGGTTACAGGCCGGTGTCCGGTCGCGCGGGCCAGGCCGAAGCGCGGCATGTTGTCGTAGATCGATTCAAATTGCCCGCCGCCGACCGTGTAGGTTTCATGCCAGATGCCGACCGAGCCGTTGTTGCCGATGCGGCGGTTGAACTCCGCCCAGGCGGGCAGATGGCTGGCGTCCCGGGCGTGCGCGTAGGCGTGCAGATCGTCGAAGCTGCGCCAATACTGAAGCAAACCGATTCCGCGCCAATAGAGGAATGGCTCCGCGTGCAACAGGCCGAGCCCCGGATCGCGCCGCAACTCGGCCAGCATCGGTCCCATGGAGGCTGCCACGCCGATCCAGGACCGCAAGGCAAAGAGCCGATTGACGCGCATCCCGATGAGAAACACGACAAACGGCTCTTTGCTCTCTGCGGTATAGCGACCAGGAAAAACCGATGCCATGGTCCTCCTCAATCGCGCGGTTAGCTCAATGCCCCCGCGCTTCCAGGAACTTCTCCGCCTCCAGCGCCGCCATGCAGCCCGAACCGGCCGCCGTAATCGCCTGGCTGTAGCGCCGGTCCTGCACGTCGCCGCAGGCAAAGACGCCATCCACCACCGTCCCGTCGTGCGTGGTCAGCACGTTGCTCGTGGTGCGGATGTAGCCGTCGTCGTCCAGGTCGATCAGCCCGGCGAACGGCTTGGTGTTGGGCTGGTGCCCGATCCCGAGGAACATGCCGCTCACCGGCAAAACCGACTCCACGCCGGTCTTCACGTCCTTCAGCTTGAGCCCCTTTACTTCCTTCTCATCGGCGCCCAGAACTTCCAGCACGATCGTATTGGTACGCAACTCGATGTTGGGGTGCGCAATGGCGCGGTCCAGCATGATCTTCGAAGCGCGGAAAGCATCGCGCCGGTGCAGCAGCGTCACCTTGGAGGCAAAGCGGGTCAGAAAGAGCGCCTCTTCCATCGCCGAATCGCCGCCGCCCACCACCGCAATCTCCTTGCCGCGGAAAAAGAACCCGTCGCAGGTCGCACAACTGGAAACTCCGTGGCCAATCAACGCCTGCTCGCTGGGCAGTCCCAGCCAGCGCGCACTGGCGCCGGAAGCCACGATAATGGTGCGCGTGCAAATCTCTCCCGCCGAAGTCTGCAGCTTGTAGGGATGCGTGCTCAGATCCACGCTGTCCAGGTTGGCAAGCTGAAAGGTCGCCCCGAAGCGCGCTGCCTGCTTCTTCATGTTTTCGATCAGTTCCGGCCCCTGGATTCCATCCGGCCAGCCGGGAAAGTTCTCGACCAGCGTGGTGATGGAAAGCTGCCCGCCCGGCTCGTGGCCTTCGAGAACCAGCGGATTGAGGCCGGCACGGGCCGTGTAGATGGCTGCCGTCAGTCCGGCGCAGCCGGAACCGAGAATTACCGTATCGCGAATCTCTGTCGTCATATCTCTTCCGTGTTTGTTTCTGCTCTGGTGAGTTACTGAATCATCACCCTAACTCTGTCATCCTGAGCGAAGTTTGGCGCGGTTTCTGCGCCAAACGGAGTCGAAGGATCTGCATTTCCGCCTCGTCGGAGCCTGCACAAAGCCCTTGAGGAACACCAGACCGCTCAAGTGTCCCTCAAGTAAGCCGAACCAACGGCTCTTATCCCAGCGACCCCGCCAGCATCGCCGGCCGCTCCGCCGCCAGTTTCACCACCAGTTCGCCCAGCAGCGTATTGGCCCACGCAAACCATTCCCTAGTAAATTTGGATGGATCGTCCTTGTCGAACGATTCATGCATAAAGCCGGTTCCCGCGGTCGTATCCCGCAACCAGCGCACACACTGCACAATCTCCCGCTCGTCCTTCGTCGTGAAGGCGCGGATCAGGATCGACATCGGCCACACCTGGCCCAGGCCGATATGCGGCCCGCCCACGCCCTCCGCCGCCTTGCCGCTGAAGAAGTACGGATTCGCTTTGCTCAGCACAAACCGCCGCGTCCGCTGGTAGAGCGGATCGTCGATGCGGCAGCAGCCCAGGTAAGGCAAGCTCAGCAGCCCCGGCGCGTTGGCGTCGTCCATCATCAGCTTGTTGCCGTAGCCGTCCACCTCGTACGCCCAGATCTCGCCCAGCGTCTCGTGCTGCACCTTGCCGTACTGGTGCACCGCGCGCTCCACCTCGGCGGCCAGCGTTGTGGCCTCCTCGGCCAGCTTGGCATCGCCGGCCACCTTGGCAGCCAACTCGGCCAACTGCCGCAGGCTGGTCACCGCAAACAGGTTGGCGGGAACAAACAACGGATAGATGCAGGAGTCGTCCGAGGGGCGGAACATGGAGTAGATCATCCCCACCGGCCGCGCCGGATTGCCAAACCCGCCCAACGGAACCGAATCGCTCGGAGCCGCCGCTTCTCTCTGGAACGAGTACGGTCCCGGCCCGTCCTTGCGCTGCTGCGCCTTGAAGGTGCGCACAATGGTCCACGCCGCTTCTTTCCACGTCGCATCAAAGGGCTTGGTGTCCCCGGTCTGCTTCCAATAGCCATACGCCAGCCGGATCGTGTAGCAAAGCGAATCGATCTCCCACTTGCGTTCGCCCACGCCGGCATGGTGTTCCGTATGGTCGCTCACCGCCCAGCTCAACGGCTTGGCCGTGGGGTCGCGCATGAAAGCGTTTGCGTAGGGGTCTAGCAGAATATTCCGCGCCTGGCGCCGGATGGCGCCTTCCAGAAGCTGCCGCAGCGGCTCGTCTTCCTTGGCCAGCGGCAAGCACGGCCACAGTTGCGCCGAGGAGTCCCTCAGCCACATCGCATCGATATCGCCCGTCACCACATACGTATCCGGCTTGCCCTCAAAGGTGCCCGGCCACACGGTCGTGTCCAGCGTGTTCGGAAAGCAATTCTCAAACAGCACCGCCAGCGACGGGTCCTTGATCTTGCCCTGCACCTGCGTAATCAGGTTCTCCACAGCCGCGCTCGTGAAATGCCGCTCGCTCTTCGCCGGCCGCTTGTGCGGCAACTCCGCCACGGGCGCGGCCCATGCCGCCCCCAAACCACTCTGTGCGATCGCCACTGTAGCGGCCGCTCCCTTCAACCAGTCCCGCCGATTGATCCCGCTCATTCCCGACTCCTTGGCGCAACCGACTTGAAATGCGGTCCGCGCCCAAAAAATTGCTCCCCTGCACTCTCTTGGCAAAAGCGAATGGAGTGCTTTGGGTTGCCCTCAGCCATTCTATCCACCCGGCCTGCATGGGTCAGACCCCGTGGCCCTTTTGCCCTGCTCCATATCAATCCCGTAAGGCTGGATCAATATCCTCTGTACGAACCCGGCAAAACCACCGGGTCTTCAGAGCCCGCGGAAAAGCCAGTTGTTTTGAAAGGGCACAGCTTCAGCCGAGCCGCAAGCGCCGCAGAATCGACGCGGGCTTCAGCCCCGGAGGGATGCTCTGGCAAGGTACTGAAAGCCGACGCCGATTTGAGGCTGACGGCGGAGAACTGCACTCACCGTAGGTGGCTGGCGGCCTTTGGGGCAGTTCGTGGACTGACCGAGCCCAGAGGCCTCTCGTGGCTTCGCTCAGGCCAATGATCGAGCAGAACCGCATTCAACAGCGACTTGTGAACCTTGATGCGCCCGTTGTATTCGATTAAGCCGAGCTTACGAAAATGGTTCATAAAGAAGCTGACGCGGGAACGGGTGGTGCCGACCATTTCCGCCAGGGTCTCCTGCGAAATCTTGGGGATGTATTGTTCCGGTTCGCCCGGCTGGCCAAATTCCGCCATTAAGAGGAGTATCCGTGCAAGCCGCTTTTCGCTGGAGTTGAAGAGTTGATCGACCAGATCGGCCTGGACGCGCATACTGCGCTCCAGCAGAAACTTCAAGAACAACTCGGAAAAGCTATTCTCTTCGTGCATCAGGCGAACCATTTCGCTCCGCCCTATTTTGAGCGCGGTGCAGGCGGTAATGGCGGTGGCCGTGGACAAGCGCAGCCCCGCCACGGCCGTAAGTGCCTCTTCGCCCACAAATTGACCGGGGGAGACCAGCGTGATGGTGGCTTCCTTCCCGGCTGTGGAGACGACTGCGACTCTTGCACGGCCTGTCTGGAGATAAAAAACGGAGTCCGCGGGATCTCCCTGCGAAAAGAAGGCATCCTTGGGCGCCAATTGGACGATTCTTCGCCCCAGGCCGGCGCTCGCCAGGAAGATGGCAACATCGAATCCGGGCTTTTCAAGTTCAACCATTGAAGGGCCTCCTTCCGATTGCGACCCATGCTGGATGACCACCGGAGGATGCGCCACTACATTGCCACGTGGTGACCAAATCAAGTCCGCGATAGGTAGAGAATCATCGGCTGCGTACTGAACCCCCGGCTCTCGCCCCCACTATACGCCAGTTGGAAGGGTGCTGTTCACTCTTGCTCACCAATTTGGGACGCATTTCAAGTATCTTGGTTTGCGGGACGCCACGAGGAAGTCTGATGAAGCGCGCCGTGGATCCCGGCCCCAGGGCATTTAGCCTGAGAGTATCATTGCCACAGCCACTCCAGGTTACAAAGCGAAACAGAGCGTGTTGAGAAAGAACGGAGCCCATGCTTCCTCCAGACAAGACGCGTGATTTGGCCCGCAGCCTCGTTGCGGGCGAGGCGGATAGAAGCGCATCCTCCCTGCATGCCGAACCTGCAACTGTGCGCGTGTATGAGAGGCTGCGCCGGCAACTTCGCTCGCCCATGGGGGTTGACGGTTTTCAGGCGCTTGCTTCCCGTGCCTTGGCTCTGGCCAAGTCGCAATCTCCCCGCCTCAGCGCGGTGGAGGTTACAGCGAATGGGGACTTGCGCGGTCTCGGGGAAGTTGAGTCCCAGGCGAACGCGGACGAGGATGGAGAGGCCGGAGTCATTCTGATTGCGCAGCTGCTTGGGCTGTTTCTTGCCTTTCTGGGCGAAGCAACAACGCTGCACTTGATCGAGGATTTACGCCTTCAGGTTGACGCTGGTCCGGTGTCCGCCAGGACCACCGAGGACACCATCACCTCAGCGGCCGATGGACCGGAAAGGGCCGCGGCTTTCGAAGACCTTCTGCTGGAAATTGATCGGCTGAGAAACGTGAGCGATCGTATTGAAACCCTCGCGGACACGCACCAGAGCATGGAAGATGGACTCGTCAGTGCAGCGTGGAACATTCGCAGTATTGCCACGGTTCTCGACGTTTTCACACTGATCCGAAGCAAGGCCGGCGGTCCGCAGGACGAGGAGCCTGACCTGCAAACGAATCGCTACATGAATTGAGTTCCGCCAGCGCTCCATCCAAGGCGGTTCTGGGCGTCGGGTATCCTAACTTCAAGGGCGCTTGCCAAAGGACAGAATCAACGCTCTGATCCTCTCACAAAGCGTATAACGGCAATTGAATTCTTCCACCTTGAACAATGCAGAGCTGGACATGACGACTCCCTCAAAAATGCGAGATTTGGCCCAGCGCCTTCTGGATTATGAAGCATTCGAGGCCAAGGCCTCCGAACCTGGGGAGCCCGCAACCATCCTCGTATATGAAAAGCTGCGCCAGGGGCTGGGTGAATTCGCTGGAGCTGCGGGTTTTCTATCGCTGGCATCCCGCGCACTGGCGCTGGCCAGAACTGAAGCTCCCAGTCTTTCTGTGGCACGAATCTCTGCGGATGGAGCACTAACTGGCTTGGGACAGGGTCCCGGCGAGTTTGAATCTCAAATTGATAATCACAAGGATCAGGCTGCCGAGCAGTTGTCTGGCGAAGGGGGAATCATCCTCATCTCCAGCTTACTTGGCTTGCTGCTTATCTTCCTTGGCGAAGCTTTAACGTTAAGCCTGCTCCGGGTTACGTGGCCAGGGGCGGCCCTCGACGATAGCAGTTCCGAGAATGGGAGAAAAGCGTGAGCACCCAAGACAAAGTGAAGATCAACAAACTACCCACCGGAGTTCCGGGCCTTGACGAGATCGTGGGTGGAGGTCTCCCCGAATTTTCATTCAACATCATCGCCGGCGCTCCCGGGAGCGGGAAGACGACGCTGGCGCACCAGTTCGTCTTTGCCAATGCCTCTCCTGAGCGTCCTGCGCTCTATTTCACGGTCTTGGGCGAATCAGCCATTAAAATGCTGCGATACCAGCAGCAGTACACGTTTTTTGATCCGGCCATGCTGCCCGGCTCCATTCGCTTTATCAACCTCAGCCAGGTTGTCCTCGAGAAAGATCTGGGCGCTGTCCTCGAGGAGATTACCAGAGAAGTTGAAAAGTCCAACCCCGCCGTCGTGGTTGTGGACTCGTTCCGAACCATGGTGCGGAAGCCGCAAAGCGACATGGACCTGCAATCCTTCATTCAACGGCTGGCCCTCTTTCTCGCTAGCTGGCAGGCTACAACCTTCCTGATTGGTGAATACGCCGAGGAGGAGCTGCGCGACAATCCCATTTTTACCGTGGCCGATGGATTGTTCTGGTTGCGCCAAACGGCGGAGCGCAATTCGATTGTGCGCAAGTTGCAGATCATCAAACTGCGCGGTCAGGATTCTGTGCCGGGGCTGCACACCTTTCGCATCACCGATGCAGGAGTGCAAGCCTTCTCGCGCACCTTCGGGTTGTCCGGACACGCGAAGAATCCGCCTAGGCATCGCCGCCTTTCCTTCGGCATCGCGGATCTGGATGAAATGCTCGGTGGTGGCGTTCGCGAGGGCGATAGTGTACTCGTAGCCGGGTCTTCGGGCACCGGGAAATCGGTCCTGGCAACCCAGTTCATTGCGGAAGGCATACGCCAGGGAGAGCCGGGAATTGTGGCCGTGTTTGAGGAGCGCCCGCAAGCCTACGCAGAGCGAGCCGCCAGCCTGGGTTTGGATCTGGAAACGCCGCAGAAAGACGGAAAACTCACAATCCTCTATCTGCGTCCCTTGGATCTCTCCGTCGATGAGACCATGCACTCGATTCTCGATGCAGTGCAGAAGATTGGCGCCAAGCGCCTGGTCATCGATTCACTGGCCGGTTTTGAGATGGCTCTGTCGCCAGGCTTCCGCGCCGACTTTCGCGAATCCCTCTATCGGATGATCTTCGCCTTGACGGGAATCGGGGTGACGATCCTGAGCACCGTCGAGGTCGATGAGTCCTTTACTGAATTCCCGTTCAGTACCTACTCCATCTCGTTCCTCACCGATGACATCATTCGGCTGCGGTACGTATCTATCGATGGCCAGCTTCGCAAGATTATGGTGGTGATCAAGATGCGGGGCGGCAATCATGCGAAGGATATTCGTGAATATGAGATCACTTCCAAGGGAGTGGTCATTCTTGGTAAACGCCTCACAGAATATCAGGGCCTTATCAGCGGAATTCCCGTGCACTCGGACCGGTCCGGCTCGAAGAAAGAGCCCTCGCAGGACACCGGAATTGAACTCCGCACTTAACGGAGCATCTACGAACTCGAAGCCGCGAACAGTAACGGCCTCGATTCGGGTTGGTCCTGTTCAACGTCCATGCGGCGGGGGCCATTCTCAACTTATGGCGGGTGGCCCGCTCTTTCCCCGCCATTCAAGATGGGTGCCTCATCCTTTTCGCGCTTTTTGCGGAAAGGGTGGGATACCACCGCCCTCACCCAGCCTCTCTGTATCTCCCACCATCCTTGAATCCGCGCCTTTTTTCTGGCGCGGACCGGCCGAAGGCAGTTGGCCCCACCGCAGGTGCTGGCCCCACCGCAGGTGCTGGCCCCACCGCAGGTGCCAGGTGCTTGCAGATTATTTACCGCATCGCGCGCATCCTGAAAATAGGTGGTCCAAATCCGGCTTCCGGCCGGGAAATCGGGACCAAAAAGGGGTACCCCCCCCGGGGGGGGTGATTCACCTTTTGTTCGCTTTTATTGCTGCAAGTTATTCAAATATAATGCTTTAAAAATTAGAAAATCTTGTTACATCCTGAAAAATCGTGTTTTCAGGCCATCAGTTGCAGCATGGTTTTCCACCGTGTATGTGTTTGATAAAATAAAACTTATAGTCGATATAGCGGCTCGAAATGCGATTTTGGTTTTGGGCCAAAACGCCTTCTTTTTGGCCTTTTTTGAGGCAAAAACGAGTCTGTTTCATGGGTTTTTGCCCTGTCTTGAATGTCAGCAAACCTCGAAGACCGCGCTCTAGAATGAGTCATGGCGAAACTGACTCTTATCTACGGACTTCGGCTGCTTCCTGAGGGCGAGGTCGCTGAAATCCAGGACGCAACCCTCAAGCTGGCCAACGGAAACCAGGCGCACGTCGCCATGCACACCATCGAAGGCTCGCGCCAGGAGATCGAAGCCCAGCTCAAGCGCAGCCTGGACGCCTTCTTCGACTTCTACCCGGAAATCTGAGCAATTCCCAAGCCGGCCGGTCGGCAAACGCTCCACCGACCGGCTTCCGGACCCTTGTGCCTATTTCGGCGCAGGCGCAGCAGTGGTCGGCACACTTTTTCTGAAGCCCGATTCCATGCGCGCAATGTCCACGCGGTAACTCACCGTGTTTGCAGTAGGAAAGCCGGCTGGCACTTTCTGCGTCACCTTTCCAGTCGCGGCCCATTCGGTTCCGCGCTGAAAAGTCGCGATAAATCCCACGCAGCTCAGCGCCGCCACGTCGTGTCCCAGCGTGGTGTGGAAGATTCTCCCTTTTCCGTAACTCACCGTCATCAGCATCGGTTCGTCGCGGCCGGTTCCCTTGTTCTCCGGGTCGGAATGCGCCGTGGCCAGCACGGTCATATTCTTGCCCGGTCCGCGCAGTGTCGCGTAGAGCTCGTCCGGCGCATGCATCCACACCGGCGGCAATCCCTTCAGAATCGGGTGCTCGGGCTCGCGGGCAACCACCTGGAAGGGAAGCCGCGCTCCATGCGCTCCAGCCGATCCTGCCGAGTTGTCCGACACCAACTTGCCTTCCTTGAAGTACCAGAGCGGCCCCGCCGCCTCGTTCCGGTTTCTCCATCCGCCCACGCCGATCATCTGGTTAAAGGCCGGCCAGCCGGGAAAGGCATTGTCGGCCGCATGCACCACCACCAGCCCGCCGCCGTTCTCGATATACCGCTCAAACTCGCGCCGCAAGCCTTCCGGCCACTCAGGCGAATCCAGGTTGGAGACGATCGCCTGATAGCGGCTGAAATCCGGTTTGAAGTTGCTGAAATCTCCATCCGAGGCCGGCGCGGTCAGCACCGTGACTGCGAAGAGTCCCGTCTCTTCCAGCTCGGTCTTCAACACCGGCGTGGTCAGTTGCCAGTTGTGATAGGGGCCGCCGCTCTGCCCGTCCAGTAGCAACACGCGCAGGCGCGCTTGGGCCCCGCAACCAGGCGCGCACGCAATCAACGCGCCCAGAACTACAGCAAAAACAATCCGCTTCATCTTCAATCCTCTGGGGGAAGGCCGCTAATTGCCGGCAGAGGAAGAATACTCCGCTGGCCTGGCCCAACCTTTGGTGCCCATTAGAAAGAACTCATTGGCGATGTCCGCGCATTGGCCACGCGCTTGCCGCAATCTGCTGCGTGGAGCCTTGCCCATGTTCGACTCCGTTCCCGCTTGCTGTTGCCGTGCCACGATCCGCCTCCTTGGCGTGATCCTGTTGCTACTCGCGCCGGCTGCGGCCGTGGGCGGCGGGCCCAAGTATGTGGCCGGTGTCAGCTACTTCGATCCGGGCGTCCTGGGCCAGCCTGTCCATTGGGTCAACGGGCAGGTGAATTACTGGGTCGATCAGGGGCCGCTCAGCAGCACCGTCACCAACCAGCAGGCCACCGCCATGGTGGATGCAGCGGCAGCTCTCTGGAGCGCCGTTCCCACGGCCGGAGTCACGCTCACAGACCAGGGTCCGCTGCAGGAGGATGTGAACGGCTCGAACATCGCGGCCTCTAATGGCCAGATCACCCAGCCCTCCGATGTGACGCCTTCAGCCACCAGCTTTCCGCTGGGCGTGATCTACGACGCCGACGGCTCGGTGATCGATGCGATCTTCGGCGCCACCTCCAGCCAGCCCGATACCTGCCAGAACAACGGTGTCTTCGTGTGGATCGACAACTTCAACACCGACGCGACCGTCGCCCACGGGCTCATCGTGCTCAATGGCCGCTGCGCCACCAATGACAGCCTGGTCCAGATGATGAGCTTTGAGCTGGAGAGGGCCTTCGGGCGCATCCTCGGTCTGGACTACGCCCAGGTGAATCCCGGCGCGCTCCAGAATGGCGAGACCGGCGGCACTCTCGGTTGGCCGGTGATGCAGCCTGAGAGCGGCTTCTGCAGCGCCTCCGGCGGCGTCTGCATTCCCAACCCATCCGTTCTCCGCTATGACGACATTGCAGCGCTGAACCGCGTCTACCCCATCACCGCCGGCAACCTGGCCCGCTTTCCCGGCAAGCAGATCACCGCGGAGAACACCGTCTCGATTCAGGGAACCATCAGTTTCAGGTCCGGCGCCGGCATGCAGGGCGTCAACGTGGTGGCCCGCCCCCTGGATGCGAGCGGCAACCCCCTCTACCAGTACACAGTCACGTATGTCTCCGGCTGCCTCTTCAACGGCAACCACGGCAGCCCGGTTTCGGGCTATGTCGACACCAGCGGCAGCCGGCTCGACATGTGGGGCTCGAGCGCCGCGGAGATGCAGGGCTTTTTTGACCTGAGCGGCATGCCGCTCCCGCCCGGTGTGAGCACCGCCAATTACAGTGTCAGCTTTGAAGAGGTGAGTCCCAGTTACATGCTCACTTCCTCGGTTGGTCCGTATCTCGACGGCTCGCCCGAGCCCTCGGGAACGCTCAGGGCAATCTCGGTGCCGGGCCTCAAGGCGGGCAGTGTCCAGACGCTCACCGTCGACGTGGCCGACTCGGCGGCGGGGGGGTACCAGGATGCCATCGGGACCGCTGCTTCGCCGCGCGTTCTCGCCTCCGGAGGCTTGTGGTCCGGGCGCCTGAACCAGGTGGGCCAGACCGACTGGTTTACCTTCCCGGTGCGTGGCAACCGGACCTTCACTGCGGTCACGGTGGCTCTGGACGAGAGTGGCGCGCCCTCCAACGTCAAAGCCATGCCGGTCATCGGCGTATGGGATGCGTTTGATCCGGTAAGCGCTGCACCTGTGGGCGCGGGGGCAGGCCTCAATGGCTTGGCCACCGGCGAAAGCTGGCTGCGCGTCACCTCTCTGGGCGACGACGTGGTGCGTCTGGGCATCGCCGACGAGAGGGGAGATGGACGGCCGGACTACGCGTACCAGGGGTGGGTGCTCTATGCCGACTCGGTTCAACCGCAACGGTTGCCGGCGTCGGGCGGAGCCATCGTCATCCGGGGGACGGGATTCCATTCTGCCGACACCGTGCTGGTGGGTGGGCAGCCGGCTGTCGTCACCAGCATCTCGCCCAACGAGATCACCGCTATTGCACCCCCGGCGGCCAAGGGCTTCACCGGATCGGTGGATGTGGAGGTGGACGACCTGCCCATCTACTACGCGGCGGCGATCATCGGCGGGGGCGTCAGCTACGACTCCGGCACCGGCGATGCACTCACCCTAGTCACGGCGCCGTCGGGGACAATCCCCATCGGCGTACCCGAGCCATTCACCGTCACCGCGCTGGGCCCGAACCTGAGCCCGGCCGGCGGAGTCACCGTGACCTACACCGTGCTGAGCGGCACGGCCACGCTGGGCTGCGGCCAGCCCACCTGTTCGGTCACAGCCACGGGCGACGGCCGCGCCACACTGAACCTGACCGCGGTCAGCACGTCCTGGTCGACGGTTGCTGCTTCGCTCACCGATGGTTCAACGCTGAGGAGTGAGTTCATGGGAGGCACGCCGCCCGTGCTGAGCGCGCTCTCGCCGACGCTCTCGGTGGCAGCCGGCGCGACGGTCGATTGGACGACCCAGGCGCTGGTGCTCAATAACGGGGTTCCCATGAGCGGCCAGTCGGTGGCCTGGCAGTCCTCGGCGAGCGGCATCAGCCCCCAAGGCACCACCGCGGCGATCAGCAATGGCAGTGGCATCGCCCAGAAGGCCCTTGCCGTCGGCCCTTTGACAGAGGGCCAGCAGGCCGCTTCGAGTGCCTGCCTGAACGGCACCAGCCAGTGCGTCAGCTTCTCCGCCTTTGGCGCGCGCACGGAGCTGGCCACGCTCGTAGCCGTCTCGGGAACGGTGCAGAGTCTCGCTGTGAGTGGAACGCCAGGGCAGATCACCCTGCGCGTGCTGGACGTGGACGGCAACCCCATGGCCGGCGGCACGGTCACCTTCTACCAGGCGCTTTATGCCTGGGCGCCGCCGTGTCCGCCGCGCGGCCGCTGCGCGCAGACCGAATTGCTCACCGCGCAGGTGGCCACGGCTGTCTCCGCGGTGGACGGAACCATTACCTTCACGCCAGCAGTTCTTCCCGGTGTGGCCACCAACCTCGTCGGGCTGGCTGTCACCGGCAACGCAGGCAGCGCCGCTATCGCCATCGAGCAGCATCCGTAGAGCGGAGCGCAGTCGCTAGTCGTGGAGCACGACGCTGACCAGGGAACTGTGGACCTTCATGCCGGTGCCGTCGTAGTCGATAAAGCCCAGCTCCCGAAAGCGATTGAGGAAGAAGCTGACGCGGGAGCGCGTGGTGCCAATCATCTCGGAGAGCGTCTCCTGGCTGATTTTGGCAATCACCGGAATGGGCTTGGATTCCTGGCCGAAGTTGGCCATCAGCAGCAGCAGCCGGGCGAGGCGCTTTTCGCTGGAGTTGAACAGATGGTCGATCAGGTCTGCTTCCATGCGGATGTTGCGGGAGAGCAGGTGGGTGAGGAATTGCTCGGCGAATTTTGGCTCCTGGTGGATCAGGTCCAGCATGACCGATTTCTCGATGCGGAGGATGGTGCTGCGCTGCAATGCATGCGCGGAGGAGACGCACAGCGGCCGGCCGGCCAGGCAGCCTTCGCCGAAGAAGCTGGTCTCAGGCAGATGGGCGATGACCGCCTCCTTGCCGCTGGACGATACGACGGAGAGCCGGACCTTGCCGCTCAGAATGTAGAAGACCGCAGTGGCTGGGTCGCCCTGCACGTAGATGGGCTCGTCGGCCAGGAACTGGTGCCGGGATTTCCCGGCCGAAAGTTTGGTGAGCAGGAGGTTGGGATCGAAGGCAGGATCCATTCCTGGCAAGACACCAATCTCCTTTGAATCGACCATGGGCAGTTGAGCTGGTGGTTCGAGCAAAGGCGTGGACAGTCCACTGGCAGATTCTCGCCCAGTCTTTCTCGATCCATTGTTGTAATCGACCATCATTTAAGCCTCCCTGTTTGGACCGCGGCGGCAGCGCCGTGTGGAATGACCCTTCTTGGTTAAAACGAAGTTTAGAGTCCGTCCATGGCGCAAGAATGGTCAATTTGGCTCATTTTGGCGAAATAGCGCGCATTGCAAAGGTCATTTTTTGGCCTGGACGGTTTTGCGGCCATTTCCCAGGTAGAGGCCCTTTTCTTGGAGTGCGCCGGGAAGGTTTGGCGGGTAGAGGAACGCCGGGACCCGACTTTTCCTGGCAGCCTATGAGCTAGACCGCTCAGACATTGGCGGGTTGCAGTTGCATGCTGTGGGTTAGCGTACGCACCGGCCTCGGCTGCAAGGCGGAATGAGGATCGATCTCAGTCCTGCTTTGCAATTGTGCAGCCTATCGGCACCCAATCCGTACTCAGGAAGAGGCCATCCAGATGGCTGGAACCGCGACGAGACCATTCGATACCACCGACTTTCTCGCGACCGCAGGGAAGGGACGAAGCATCGTTCACCTGAAGGTTGCAGAGACTGTTTTTGCGCAGGGCAGCGAAGCCGAATCCGTGTTTTATCTGCAGTCGGGGCGCGCCAAGCTCACCGTCATATCCAAGCGGGGAAAAGAAGCCACGGTCACGCTGATTGCCGCCGGAGACTTCTTTGGCGAGGAGTCGATGGCTGGAGCGGGTGCACTGAGAACCGCAACGGCCTCCGCCGTTACGGCTTGTGCCGTGTTGCGGATTTCCCGGGAACAGATGCTCCAAACTCTGCACAGCGAGCATGTGTTCTCCGATTTCTTTCTGCAGTTTGTTCTGGTCCGCGGCATACGCACGCAGGCTGACCTGGTGGACCAGCTCTTCAACTCCAGCGAAAGACGCCTGGCCAGGACGCTGCTGTTGATGGCGGAATTCGGGAAAGTGGGCGAGCCTCTGACTGTGCTTCCCGAAATCACCCAGGAGACCCTTGCGGAGATGATCGGGACCACGCGCTCGCGCGTGAGCTTCTTCATGAACCGCTTCAGAAGGCTCGGGTACATCGATTACAACGGCCACATCCGCGTGAACAAGGCGCTGCTGAACGTGGTTTTGCGGGATCAGTTGCCGGAGCAGAACGCATCAAGGCCCGTACTGGTCGATCCGCTGCACCATCCACTGAAGGCCGCCCAACGCGCCACGCCGAAGCGGGCAGTGAGCCGTCGTCCCGCGCGGCCCGAGCCAGAAATTCCGGAGGTATAGAACTGCCCGATCAACGGCGGTGTTTTGTGTGCGTCCTCCAGAAAGGCGGCGGATAAGGCCGGCTTTCGGGTTGAGCCCGTGGAAAATATACCTCTGCGGCCAAACTCGCGCTGAGGCAGCCCTTAGTTTTCAGTTTTCAGCCGTCAGCCGTGAGCATGGGATCGGGAGAGATGGCCCCGGACTCCGCAAGGTGCGCATTTTCGGGATCAGGCAATCACCAGGGGCTTTGGCTTTCTTGCGTGGTCCTGGCGGAGAGCATTCTGTGTGAGGATCGTCCCGGCAGTGTCAACATCCAGAGGCCTGTGGAACAGGTAGCCCTGAAAGATATCGCAATTCAGGTCCGACAGCGTCTGCATCTGCGCTTCTGTCTCCACGCCCTCGGCAATCACGGTCAGGTTCAGGCTGTGCGCGAGTGTGATGATGGCGCGCACTACCGAAATGGCATTTTGCGAGGACTCGTTCAAGTCGCGAACGAAGGAGCGATCGATCTTGACGGTGTTCACAGGCAGGATATGGAGATAGCTCAAGGACGAGTAGCCGGTTCCGAAGTCGTCGATCGATATTCTTAGGCCCAGCGCCCGCACCTTCTCCATTTCCACGATGGCTTCTTTCATGCTGGCCATCATGGAGCTTTCGGTGACTTCCAACTCGAGATAGGCCGGATCCATGCCGGTCTGGTCGATCACCTTTTGAACCCTGGAGGCATAGTCGCCGGAGCAGAGTTCGACGGTTGAAGTATTGACCGAGAGTCGCATGGGGGGAAGCCCGGCCGCTTGCCAGCGCAGCCACTGCAGGCAGGCACTGGTCAAGGCCCAGGCTCCCAGGTCCAGAATGATGCCGGTTTGCTCGGCGAGGGGAATGAAGCGCACGGGTGAGACGGAGCCCAGGGCGCGGCTATTCCACCGCATCAGCGCCTCTACTCCCACGATGCGGCGGTGGGCATCGAGTTGCGGCTGGTAGTGAAGCTGAAGCTCTTTGTTTGCAATCGCATTTTGGAGATGCCGCTCGATCTCAAGAGATTCATTGGCGGCAGATCCCAAGTCGGAGTTATAGCGACGCCAGGAGTTGCGCCCTTTTTGTTTGATCTCGGAGAGGGCCGCGTCCGCGTTGCGCACCAGAGAGGTGGCCTCCGTCGCATCCTGCGGAAACATGCTGATGCCGACTCTGCAGGAGGTTTGCAGGGAGTTCTCCAGAACTTCAAAAGGCTCGGCGAAGGAAGTGCAGATCAGCTGGGCGACGGCCTCTGCAGCTTCGGCGGTTTGACAACTACTCATCAGAATTGCGAATTCGTCTCCGCCCAGGCGGGCAACTGTATCTTCCGGGCCGGCGATCGCCGTGAGCCTTCGCGCGACCTGGCGCAGAAGCACGTCTCCCGCGCGATGGCCATAGGCATCGTTGACATTCCTGAACCGGTCCACATTGAGCGTGAGCACAGCAAAGCAGGAGTTCTGCCGCTTGCCGACAGCCGCGGCCTGTTCGAGGATTTCTCTAAACCCTGCACGGTTGGGAATTCCGGCCAGCAAATCGTGATGTGCCTGGAAGGAGAGCTTCTCGTCGAGAGCCGCGTGCTCGATAGCGAGCAGAGCGAGGGAAGCAGCCCGTTGCAACGTCGGCGATGCGGCGGGAGGCGCGTCAGAACGGCGATTCGTGACGGCCAGATAGCCCACAGGCGGCTCAGACTGCTTCCGGATGGGAACAATCAGGAACTGGCGTTCGCTTGGGGCGTCTGCATCTGGCTCGTCCCCGGCCGATAACAACTCTCCAGCGTCGTTCTTGAAGTGAGAAGTGTTACAAGGGGTGGCTCGGTGCTCAGAGAGGCGGCGCAGCCTGTCCGCTGGCATCCTTGGGGTAGCGGTTATGCAGGAGGCCCCATTCCGCTTCACGAGGACCGCGCAGCAAAGTCTCGGGTGATGATGCTCCACCAAGAGGGCGATCTCCTGCAGGATCGTCTCCAGGATCTCGTTGCGGACGACCAGCTCAAGAATGCGGCTCCGATCCGCTTCGCGCTCTTCTGCCTGCGCCAGTTCAAGGGTCTGGACCTGCAGCGTCTTGTTGGCCTTCTGCAGCTTTTTGGCATAGCGCGCAGCGCGTACTTGCGCAGCTTTTGGCGCAGTAATGTTCTCGTGCGCCACCACCAGGCGGACAGGGCCCGGTCCTTGAAAAGGGGTGACTCGGAGCATGAACCAGCGCTCCTGATTGGGACTGTGACAGGGGTAAGAGGTGAAGAATTCGCTTAGCTGTCCGTCGAGTACAGCGCGGATGCCTGCGATGATCGCAGCGGATTGCGAATCCTGGGCTTTAGCCACGTCGCAAATCCCCAGATAGTTGACGCCAATGCAGGCATCGGGGTGGGCTTGGTCGTTGTTGGCCGCAAACTGACGCCAGGCCTGGTTTACCGCGAGGATGATCCCGTGCTCGTCCAGCAGAGCGACGTGGGCGGTCAATGAATCCAGCGCTGCCCGCCAGAACTCTGAGGATTGGCTCGTCACTTTTGGGGACTCTCCACTGTGCCCTATCGGCGGACAGGGGGCTCTATTTCAGGGCTGTCCTGTAAATCCGGGCAATTGGTTGGGCGAGAGGAAGATTGGGCGATCAGAAAGCGAACCAGGAGAGGGAAATGCGCTTGGAGGCCCGACCAGACGCCTGTGACCTTTTGCGCCTCTGCCGCATCCTGATAAGGGACAAGAGAGTGAGGCGCACGCTGTGGGCGAATTGACCCGACCGATGGACGAATCTCTGACCGGGCGCCCCCGCGTGGTGATCGTGGGGGGAGGGTTTGCCGGGATGAACGCGGCCAAGGGGCTGGCCCACCTGCCGGTGGAAGTCACGGTGGTGGACAGGCGCAATCATCACACCTTCCAGCCGCTTCTTTACCAGGTGGCGCTGGCGGTGCTTTCTCCGGCGGACATTGCCCAGCCCATCCGTTCCATCCTGAGCAAGCAGGCGAATACGCAGGTGCTGATGGACGAGGTGGTGGGTATCGAGCTGGCAGAGCACCGGCTGGAGCTGGGCTCGGGCGCGCAACTGGCGTACGACTACCTGGTGCTGGCTACCGGGGCCAGCCACTCCTACTTTGGCCGCGACGACTGGGCGCCGTTGGCTCCCGGATTGAAGACCATCGAGGACGCCGTGGAGATTCGGCGGCGGGTGCTGCTGGCCTTTGAGCTGGCCGAGCGGCAGATGGTGGAGCACGGCTGGCACCCGCCGTTGAATTTTGTGGTGATCGGCGGCGGACCGACCGGCGTGGAACTGGCGGGCGCGATCTCGGACATTGCACAGCTTTTTATGCGGCACGATTTCCGGCACATCGACCCGAGCAAGTCGCGCGTGCTCCTGCTGGAGGGCTCTCCTCGGATTCTGGGGAGTTACCCGGAAGACCTTTCCGCCAAGGCGGAGGCGACGCTGAAGCGGCTGGGCGTGGAGGTGCACACTCAAACGCATGTGACGGGAATCGGGCCGGGGTGGGTGGAGATTGGCCCCGACCGGCTGGATGCCGTGGTGACGCTGTGGGCGGCGGGGGTGGCGGCCTCGCCGCTGGGCGGGCTGCTGGGCGCGCCTCTGGACAGGCGTGGCTGCGTTTTTGTGGACGACCGGCTCAACCCGCCAGGAATGCCGGAGGTTTTTGTGCTGGGCGACCTGGCTCATTTTGAGCAGGACGGACAGCAGGTCCCGGGCGTGGCGCAGCCGGCCATGCAGATGGGCGACCATGTGGGCAAAGTGCTGGCTGCCGATCTGGCCGGAAAGAGCCGGCCGGCGTTCCGCTATTTCGACAAGGGAGACATGGCCACGATTGGGCGCATGGACGCCGTGGCCAAGGTGGAATGGCCATTCAAGGCGCACATGAGCGGCTTTCCCGCCTGGGTGACATGGCTGACGGTGCACATCTTTTTCCTGATCGGTTTCCGCAATCGCATTTCCGTTCTGGCCGCGTGGGTGTGGACGTATTTCACCTTCACGCGGGGGGCGCGGCTGATCACAGGAGACCAGAGGCTGCCCGGCTGGCAGAGCCAGGTGGACGCGGGGCCGCCGGCCGCGGACCAGCAATAAGCCCGGCCGCCGGAGCTTTGTCGAGTAAAATAGTACTGCGATGCTCGACCTGGGATTTGTCCGGGGAAACCTGGAATATGTTGAAGATAAACTGCGCGCCCGCGGAGCTGACCCCGCTGTGCTCCTGGGCGAATTTCGCGTACTGGACCAAAGCCGGCGGGAGGCTATCACGCTCGCCGAGCAATGCAAGGCACGCCGCAACGAGTTGAGCCAGCAGGTGGGCGCTCTGAAGAAGTCCGGCCAGGATGCAACGGCCGTGATGGACGAGACCCGCGCGCTGAAAGACAAGCTCGACGAACTGGACCGCACCGCGGCGGATTACGACGACCGGCTGCGGCGTTTGCTGGCGGGGATTCCGAACCTGACCCGCGAAGAAGTGCCGACGGGCAAGTCCGAGGCCGACAACCCCACGGTGAAGACCTGGGGCGAGAAGACGGCGTTCGACTTTGAGCCCAAGCCGCACTGGGAACTGGGCGAAGCTCTGGGCATTCTGGACTTGGAACGCGCGACCAAGCTGAGCGGCGCACGGTTTGCGGTGTACATGGGAGCCGGAGCGCGGCTGGAACGCGCGCTGGTGAGCTTCATGCTCGACCTGCACACGCAGAAGCACGGCTACACGGAAGTGCTGCCGCCGTTCATGGTGAATTCGAAGTCGCTGTTCGGGACCGGGCAGTTGCCCAAGTTTACCGAGGATCTTTTCCGGTGCTCGGATGCGGACGCCGAAGCGGTGGCGCGCGGCGAATTCAAGGACAACGACCACTGGTTGATTCCTACGGCCGAAGTCCCGGTGACCAATCTCTACCGCGACGAGATTCTGGACGACGCGCGTCTGCCGATCAAGCTGACAGCCTATACGCCTTGCTTCCGCGCCGAGGCTGGGGCAGCGGGAAGAGACACGCGGGGCATCATTCGCCAGCATCAGTTCCAAAAGGTGGAGATGGTGAAGTTCACGCGGCCGGAAGAGTCGGAAGCCGAGCACGAAAGCCTGACCCGCGACGCCGAAGAAGTTCTGGAGACCCTGGGACTGCCGTACCGGCGGGTATTGCTCTGCACCGGCGACACGGGTTTCTCGGCGGCCAAGACCTTCGACCTGGAAGTTTGGCTTCCGGGGCAAGGGCTGTACCGCGAAATCTCCTCCTGCTCCAACTTTGACGCCTTCCAGGCGCGCCGGGCGAACATCCGCTACCGGCCGGCCGGGGCGGGCGCCAAGGCCAAGACGGAGTTTGTCCACACCATCAACGGCAGCGGTTTGGCCGTGGGCCGGACGTGGCTGGCCATCCTGGAGAATTATCAGCAGGCCGACGGTTCGGTCGTCATCCCCGAGGCTCTACGGCCCTACATGGGCGGCCTCGAGCGCATCACGCGATAAGGGTGGTATGAAAAAGATTCTGAAGAGCTATTTCTACTGGACGTACCCGCGCGGCAGTTTCCACTACGACGTTCTGGTGACGCTGATTCTGGTGTTTCTGTTCGTTACGCCGCAGTTGTGGAACTATGGCGACAAGCCGGCCCAAACCGCCGGTCCGCGTCATCCCATCCAGGTGGTGGGCAGCGGCTCACGTGGGCTGCTCATTACGGTGGATGCGTCGGACGTGAATCTCGACCTGCACACCACCGCCTCCGACAAGGCGGTGAAAAAGATTCTCCGCCAGGCCATTGAGCCGGTGACCGGCGACGCGGTCTTTGTGGAGCGTTGGGAAACCGTGACGGACGCCGAAGGCAATTCTGCCTGGAAGGTCTGGGCGCACCGCTAAATCCTATTTGGCCCGCACCCCTGGGCGGGCCTCGTTCGTCCAACAAGATAAGGAAGACTATGCATATGGGAAGAAAGCTGTTTTTCATTGCGACTCTGGCCCTGTTTCTGATGCCGGCCCTGACGGCGCAAGCCGCCGATGATAAAGAGAGAGTTCTGCGCCAGCTTGACGCCGCTGCGGCCAACTTCCACTCGACCGCCGCTGAATTCGAGTTCGATTTGGTGGACACCGACCCGGTGCCGGACAAGGTCGTTCAAAAGGGAGTGGTCTACTACGAGCGCAAGGGCAAGGCCTTCCAGATGGGCGTGCACATCCGCGAGGTCAACGGCAAGAAGGTGGAAAAGGTCTATACCGTCTCCAGCGGAGTTTTCAAGCTCTACGAGCCGCTCATCGACCAGCTCACCACGTCCACCAAGGCCGCCAAATACGAGAGCTATCTGCAGATGGGCTTCGGCGCCAGCGGCAAGGACCTGGCGGAGAAGTGGGAGATCAAGTACCTGGGACCGGAAACGCTGGACGGCGTGAAGACCGAGCGGCTGGAACTGGTGGCCAAGGACCCCGAGGTGCGCAAGATCATTTCCAAGGCGACCATCTGGGTGGACCCCGAAAGGGGCGTGAGCCTGAAACAGATTTTGAATTCTGGCGCCACGGAATACAGGGTTTGCGTGTACTTCAATATCAAGGTGAATCAGCCGCTGCCGGCCGACGCTTTCACCTTCAAGACCACCAGCCACACAAAGACCGTGGTGCAGTAAGGCTTGGATTCCCAGGCCCCAAGGGGCCGGGAGTCCGCAGAGTTTACCCGGCGAACCAAAGGTTGGGACTCGGCGAAAGAAGGCCTTCGGTCGGGATCCCGGCTATTGGGTCGGGGGTGCGTCAGATGGATGGTATGGGAGCTGCAGAGACGGCGGCTGTTCATGGACAACCCGGTAGCGCCCGCTGTGGCGCATGTCCGGGATAATGTGGCGGAAAATATAGACCAATTTCATCCATCCGCTTGTCTCAATCAAGATGAGCGCCCCCCACAAATCGCTGTGGCGGCCTCGATAGCGGTCCTTCCAATGCAAGAGGACAACAACATAAATGTAGACAAAGCCGGGAATGATCAAGAAAACCGCCGCGGTGATTCCGAGAATCCGAACGAAGTTATCCGTGAGTGCTGCCAAGGCAATGAAGGGTAGACCTGCGAGTGCAAGCCATCCAAACATGCAAATGCGCTTAAATCTTATTTCCCAGCGGGCGATCATATTCAAGGAGTAGAGACGATTCGCCGGTGTGTTGTCATCTACTTCGGAATCACCATGTGTGACTTGAAACACTCGGACCAGATTGCCACCAATCGGGAAGTTAATTTAGTTACCGCCTTGCAGAGACGAGAGAGCGCTCTCCCCTGGATCGAATGGATTCCCGAATAGCAATTGCAGATCCTTCCGCTGCGCGTCAGGATGACAGAGGTTGTGAGGGGGAGGCGTCTCTCCATGACCGCGGTTGCGCAGGTGATGACAGCGGTTGCGAGGGTGATGGCAGCGGTTATGGGGATGTGGCCGGATGAGGCATGTCGGCGGGTGCGGGCGGGTCGTGGCGTTGACGGTGAAACGCGAAATCTCCTCACCTCAGGGGTGTCATCCTGACGCGTAGCGGAAGGATCTGCAGTTGCTTTTGTTCTCCACCGGCCGCCCATGTGGGTAGGTGTACGATGCCGCTATGCACGAAGGCAGCTATTTCACATACATCATGGCGAGCCGCAGCCGCACGCTGTATATCGGTGTGACCGGGAACCTGCAGAAGCGAGTCTTCGAACACAAATGGAAAGAGCACGACGGTTTCACGGCGCGTTACAACTTCGATCGTCTGGTGTGGTTCAAGCGCCATCGGGATGTGCAAAGGGCAATCGCGCGGGAAAAAGAACTGAAGGGGTGGAGACGCGCAAAGAAGATTGCACTGATCGAGACCGCCAATGCCGCATGGGTCGATCTGAGCCGTGACTGGTACGACCTTGAGCCCGCGGACTACCGGAGAGCGCTGGATCGAATGAACGCTTGAAAAGCAACTGCAGATCCTTCCGCTGCGCGTCAGGATGACAGCGGTTGTTGGGGGTTCTGCGGGTGCTTTACCGGGAACGCGGGGAAGTAACCTTTTGAACTGCCCACGCCAGCGCGATTCCTCCCAGGACAAAGAGCATGGGGAAACACTCCAGCGTGTAGCGGGCCTCGGGAGCTTCCACGGTGGTCAGCAGGGCGCTGCGGAGCAGGAAGTAGGCTAGCATGGCCGGCCAGAAGCGCGGACGCAGGCAGAGGCCGGCAAATCCCAGGAGCAGAAAAAGCGCATTCAGGCCGGCGTAGGCCCAACTGAAACGCGTCTCCACGTGGTGATGCGCATAGACCCACCAGTCGAGATCGATGGGGAGATTTTCAACCCTGGGCCGGAGCCACATGTCCGCCATGCGGCCCAGGGGGAGACCGAGGTAAAAGCGCAAGGGGTGGGCGGCGATGCGTTCGGCGGCCAGGCGGGCAAAATGCGCGTCGAGTTCGTGGGTGAGGATTTGCCCGCCGTCGTTGTACTGGGCGGCCAGCGCTGCGGTTTCGGCGTACTGGGCCAGAGAGTCGAAGGCGCGGGCCGGGAGCTTGGTCATGTCCAGCGGGCCATCGGGCACGTTCCAGTAAATGTCGTAGGTGGAAACGAAATCCAGGCACCAGGTCTTGACCCAGCGTTCCCAGCCGGGATGGGTGTCTTCGCCGGGATCGGTGGCCAGGCGCGGGGCCAGGGGCTCGAAGACCTGGAAGGTGCGCCAGTTGCGGGCGGTCCAGGCGGCAAAGGGAAGCAGGGCCAGGAAAGCGCAGACCAGGGCCATGCGGGCGATCGCGCGGGGGGAAGGACGGTGGCTGGGTGGAACCTTCAGCCGCGGAAGTCCGCAAAACAGAGCCGGCGCCAAGGCTACCGCGAGAAGAGCGCCGTCGGGGCGGAGCAGGGCCGCATAAGTTACGGCGAAGGTGAAGCAGAGGGCGGGGGCCCATCCCGGACGAGCTTTGAAGCGCTCTGCCGACCAGAGGGCCAGGGCAATGACGAAGAGGGTAGGCGTCTCGGTGAGCGGGGAGGCCGCATACGAGGCCGTGAAGGGGCAGAGCACGGCGAGCCAAAGGGTGGCGTGGGCCGCGGCAGTGCGGAGCGCAGCCGGGGCAATGCGGCGGGCAAAATCGGCCAGAAGCAAGCAGCCGGCCAGCTCCAGAGCAGTCTCCAGCCAGCAGACCGCGACGTAGTTTTCCATTCCGAAGAGCCGGAAGCAGGCGGCCAGAAAGAGCGGGTAGCCGGGCAGGCGGATCAGTGTGGGGTAGACTTCGCTGCCGGCGGTGAGGGCATAGCGGCCATGGAGGAGGAGGTTTTTCGCGATGCCGCCATAGATGAGCGAGTCGCCATTGACCTGGAAGAATTTTCCCAGCATCCACAGGCGGAGGAGCAGGCCCGCGGCCAGGGCCAGGGCGATCGACAACGCGGGGAGTGCTGGTGCCATCCTGCGGCGCGAGGGTGGCGATTGACTCTCGGGGGCGGGTTCCATACGATTCTTACTAGGGCCTGTCCTTCCATCATAAGGGACGCCTGAGATTAGAAAGCAGACCCTTTCTAGCGTAGACCGTGGGTGCGGTTTTCGCGCGAAGGATACAGTGCTTCTCCAATTGCTATACCCTGAACTCTAGAGTGGATTTTTCCATTTCCGGAATCCCCGGTGACGATTCATGCTGCCGGGATGAAGAAAAGGCCGCCTTGCGCGGTGTTGGCCAGAGTACGTGAGTTGGAGAAGCGCACTGAGCGAGACCGTTCATGCCGGATAAACAGATTTTTTTTGACCCGCAACGCAAGCGATGGAAGCGGCTGCGCCGCATCCTGGATGTGACGGCCGTAGTGTTCACGCTGGTGCTGGTGGGCTTTATCTTCAACGTGCTGCGCAACCAGCAATTGCCAGAGCTGTTGCTGCCCGCGCTGAAGCACAATTACAAGGCATTGTCCGACCGCCCGCTGGTACCGCGCGGCGTCAAGACTCCGCGCCCCGCGCGCCGCAAGACCGGGCGTCGCCCCTCCGACATCCCCTTCAATACCGGCGAGGGTTTGCGCGCGGCCTACTACGTGGACTACGACGCGGCCAGCTACTCCTCGTTCAAGGAGCACGTTCACCAGATCGATCTGCTCTTCCCGGAGTGGCTGCATGTGACTTCGCCGCAGGGAACCCTGCTGGGGATGAATAATGACAGCCACCGCGACTATGCGATCGTGGATGGCGCTACGGTGCACGATCCGGACGAAGGGAACAAGGTCAAGCGGGTGATCCAGGCGGGCAAGGAAGACACGGAAATCTTCCCCCACCTGAACAACTACAACGCGCACACGCAGAGTTGGGACCCGGCCTTCGGGGCTGTGCTGGCCGATCCCGGCAAGCGCGCCGCGCTGCGCCAGCAGATTGTTCGTTTCCTGACCGCGCTTCCCGTCTATCGCGGGCTCTCGCTGGATATTGAAAGCCTTCCCGACGAGGCCAGTCCGGCGTATATGAGTTTTATCCAGGAGCTCTACGGCGACCTGCATCCGCGCAATCTGCGGCTTTATGTGAACGTCGCGGTAGCGGCCAGCGACAGTGAGTTGAAGGTCATCGCTGCCAACTCCGACGGCCTGGTGCTGATGAACTACGACCAACACTCGGTGGAAAGCCAGCCGGGACCCATTGCCAGCCAGGAGTGGTTCGTCGGCAACCTGGTGCGGGTACTGAAGATCGTGCCCAAGGAAAAGCTGATCTGCGCCATCGCCAACTACGGCTACGACTGGACGATGTCGATTCCCAATCCGAAGGAGCGCAAGCATCCCAAGCCCAAGGTGATCGACACCGAAGATCTTTCGGTTTCCGACGCCTGGCAGCGCGCATCGGACGCAGACGCCGATCTGGACCTCGATTACGACTCGCTGAATCCCCACTTCGAGTACATCGATGAGGACAGCAACGTACGCCACGTGGTCTGGTTCATGGATGGCGTGACGGTGTTGAACGAATTGCGCGCGGCCCGCGCCCTGGGCCTGCAAACTTTTGCCCTGTGGCGGCTGGGCGAAGAGGACAGTTCCATGTGGAGCATCTGGGACAAGCCCTCGAATCCCGACTCGCTGCAAGCTCTGGGAGCGGTGCAGCCCGGCCATGACGTGGACACCGAAGGCGAGGGAGATATTCTCCGCGTGGTCGGTTTGCCCCAATCCGGCAAGCGCACCGTTTCAGTGGATACGGACGAGGCTGACCCGCGGCGCAAGCTCATCATCGATGAGCACATGGATGTGTATCCGCACACTTACACCATCCAGCAGTACGGCTACCACCCCAAAGAGGTCGCGCTCTCTTTCGACGACGGGCCCGATCCCAAGTGGACGCCGAAGATTCTGGACATTCTGAAGCAGAAGGGCGTCAAGGGAACGTTTTTGATGATCGGCTCCGAGGCGGCCGAGAATATCGGCGTGATGCAGCGCGTGGAGCGCGAAGGCCACGAGATCGGCAATCACACCTGGTCACATCCGGACATCAGCGAAATTTCGACGCGGCAACTGGACCTGGAAATCAAGCTCACCGAGCGGCTCTTCGCCAGCAAGCTGGGGGTTCAGCCGCTCTATTTCCGGCCTCCTTACGATATCGACGAGGAGCCGGATACGGACGACCAGGCCGCCCCGGTGGTGCGCATCCAGCGGGACGGCTTCACGATCATCGGCAACAAGCTCGATACCGACGACTGGAATGAGCATCCGCGCAAGTCGCCGAACGAAATTGTCCAGTCGATCCTGACCCAGCTGGAGACCATGAAGACCAAGCCGCAGTTCCGCGGTTCGATCATTCTGATGCACGATGGCGGCGGAGACCGCTCGGCCACCGTTGCGGCGCTGCCTTACCTGATCGACGCGCTGCGCGCCCATGGCTACACGATTGTCTCGGCCTCAGCCCTGATGGGCAAAACCACGGCCGACGTGATGCCGCGTCTCGGCTTCTGGCCGCGGCTGCGCGCTCTGCCCGACTCGGTGGCCTTCTCCAGCCTGGCCATCATCGGGCATTTCATTACGCTGGTCTTCTTCCTCGGCGACATCCTGATGAGTGGACGGCTGCTGCTGGTGGGTCTGTTCGCCATCATCGACCGCTTGCGCCGGCCGCATCGTCCAGCCTCTCCCGGCTTCAATCCCCGCGTGGCTGTGCTGATTCCCGCCTACAACGAGGAAAAGGTGATTGTGCGCACCGTGCGCTCGGTGCTCAACTCCGACTACAAGAACCTGCACATCATTGTCATCGACGACGGCTCCAGCGATCGCACCGCCGAGGTGGCGTGCGCGGCGTACCGGGTGGAGATTGCCGCGGGCCGGGTGCAGGTGCTGACCAAGGCCAACGGCGGCAAGGCCGCGGCCCTCAACTACGCGCTCGACCGCATGGCTGAAGATGTGTACGTGGGCATCGACGCCGATACCGTCATTGCCCCCGACGCCATCAGCAAGCTCATTCCTCACTTCGAAGATCCGCTCATCGGAGCAGTCGCAGGCAACGCCAAGGTCGGCAACCGCGTGAATCTCTGGACGCGCTGGCAGGCCCTGGAGTACATCACCAGCCAGAATTTCGAGCGTCGCGCCCTGGACCTGTTCAACGTGGTCACTGTGGTTCCCGGGGCCATTGGAGCCTGGCGCACCGCTCCGGTGAAGGCCGCCGGCGGCTACCCCATCAACACCGTGGCAGAGGATGCAGACCTCACCATGAACCTTCTGGAGCAGCAGTTGAAGGTGGTGTACGAGGATCGTGCCCTGGCCTTTACGGAGGCGCCTATCGACGCCAAGGGGCTGATGCGGCAGCGATTCCGCTGGTCTTTCGGGATTCTGCAGGCCATCTGGAAGCACCGCATGGCTTTCATCCGCAACAAGGCCATGGGATTGTTCGCGCTGCCCAACATTCTCATCTTCCAGATGCTGTTGCCTCTGGTCTCGCCCTTCATCGACCTGATGTTTGTGGGTGGAGTCGCGAACTATTTCATCGATCGCCACTACCACCCCGAACAGGCCTCGTCGGCGAGCTTTCAAAGGCTGCTGTTGTACTTCCTGGGGTTCCTGCTGATCGACTTCGTCACCTCGTCGGTGGCGTTCAGCCTGGAGCGGCGCCATCCTGCCAACAAGGGCGACGGCTGGCTGCTCTTCCACATCTGGCTGCAGCGCTTCGCCTACCGGCAGGTCTTCTCCATCGTGTTGTTCAAGACGCTGAAGCGCGCCATCGACGGCAAGCCGTTCAACTGGGACAAGCTGGAACGCACGGCCATGATGAGCAAGTCCACCGACGCCATTACCGATACGCCGTAGAGCCGCAGCCGGACGAGTGAAAGCATGGGGATCGCTCGCCGGCTGGAAATGAAAACCTCGGCCGAGGACAGTTTTTAACGATTGCAAAACGGTGGCCCGTCTAGAATTGTCTTTTGCCTGAACAGGCAAACGGAGCTCCCGATGATGGACCGCAGACAATTCTCCGCGCTGGCTGGCGCATCGCTGGGCAGCCTGCTCACCCGCAAGCTTTGGGCCGAAAAGGCCCTGGCGACGGCCGCTCCCGGCAAGTTTCACTTCGCCCTGCTCGCCGACACCCACATCATCGACGACTTCTACGTCAAAGGCAGCGAGAATGGCGCGGAAGACAATGAGAGCATCCTGGTCACCACGCCGCGCCTGACGGCCGCGCGCGATCTGATCAACTCGCTCGACCCGGCCATCGAGCAGGTCTTCATCCTCGGCGATTACTTCCATAACTATCCCTCCACCGAGTACGACTTCTACTTCAACCACACCACCCGCCTAGACAACGCTAAAGCCATCACTGCAGGCTTCCGCATGCCGGTCCACATTGGCTTCGGGAACCACGACTACGATGTGCACCGCGTTCCGCGCGAGATGAGCCACCGCCTCTTCAAGGCCAAGTTCAACGCCGAGCCCTACTCCGTTCTGGATTACAAGGGACACAAATTCGTCCACCTGAACAACTTTTTGGGCAGCACCCAGGACAAGGCTTCCGCCGAGTTCAATCCCAACACCGGCTCCTTCGGCGAAGAGCAGCTGCACTGGTTTGAGGCGCAGCTTCAGCAGCACAAACCCACGTTTGTCTTTCTCCACTACCCGCTGCTGCAGACCGCCGCAACAGAATTCGCCGATTTCGGATTGCATCCGCTCTTGCGCAAGTACTCCGGCGATATCCAGCTCGTGGTCACCGGGCACCTGCACAGGTGGATCGATTTTGCGCATACCTATGGACCGCAGCATTATGGGATGGCGTCCACACGCTACGACCCCAACGCCTACATGCTGGTCGAGGTCGATACGGTCCGCGCGAGTTGGCGTTTCATCAACGCGGACCTGGTGGAATGGTCCACGCACTATAGCAAGCCTTATCGCGCCGTCTGAGTTTTCTGCGCCTTGTGCGCAGGTCACACCGTTTTCCGCAGCGTAAGGACAACGCCATGATTCGACCGCATCGCCTGAACTCTTTTTGCGTCCTTTTCGCGGCGCTGTGCGGTTTTCTGCCGCTGGCCCAGGCACAAACTCTTGCGGATCCGAATCTCCGCCTCAACCAGATCCAGGTGATCGGTACACACAACAGCTTCCACGCCGGCATTGCGCCCAGCGAAAGCCAGATCTGGCAGGCGAAGAACCCCGAAGCCTACCAGGGCCTCGACTACCGGCACCAGCCGCTTCCGCAGCAGTTGGACGGCGGCGTTCGGCAGATCGAGCTGGACATCTTTGCCGACAGCAAGGGCGGCCGTTACGCGCATCCTTCCGGCCCGGCGATGGTGGCCGAGGCGCATCTTCCTGCAGACCCGGCCTTCGACCCCGCCGGCGTGATGGCCAAGCCCGGGTTCAAAGTGATGCACGTGCAGGACATTGACTATCGCAGCGTCTGCCAGCCCTTCATCGCGTGCCTCAGCGAGGTGCGGCAATGGTCGCTGGCCCACCCCGGCCACATTCCCGTCTTCATTCTGGTCGAGACCAAGCAGGACAAGGACACCGGCGCGGTTCCGCTGACCGATCCCGAGCCCTTCACGGCAAGCACTTTCGACGCATTGGACGCCGAGATTCGCTCCGTCTTTGCGCCCGCGGAACTGATCACGCCGGACGATGTGCGCGGCAGCTACGAGACGCTGAACCAGGCGGTGCTGGCCGGGAACTGGCCCACGCTGGCCAGCGCACGCGGCAAGGTTATTTTCCTGATGGATCAGCGCCCGGTCGGCCCCGTTTATCTGGCCGGTCATCCTGCGCTGCGCGGACGGGTTCTCTTTACCAATGCCGAGCCTGGAGAGCCGGACGCGGCATTTGTAGAGCGCAACGACGGCCCCGCCAGCGAGATTACGGCTCTGGTCCGGCAAGGCTACCTGGTCCGCGCGCGCACCGACTCCGACACCAAGGAGGCGCGCGGCAACTCGACCGCCAAACGCGACGCCATGATGGCCAGCGGGGCCCAGATGCTGAGCACCGACTATCCGGCGAGCGAACCGGCGCGCTGGGAGAGCCATTATGTCGTAGCTCTTCCCGGCAACGTGGAGGCGCGTCCGGACCCCGTGAATGCGCCCGCTGCCCGCGCCGCCGGAGCGGCCACTTCTGCTCAATAGCGATCGCCGACAACTATCGGCCCAAGACCGAAAGCCACGCCTCCGGTGCGGCGGCAACTTGGGTTGCGATGCGCAAGTAATTTGCCTCCTCGTGGCCTCCTTACAATCAAGCCATGGAGACTGCAAAGTCCATGACTCCGCCACGCGCCCTGTTTGTGGGCCGAACCACGCTCGATGTTCTCTACTGGCTCGACCGGCTTCCCGCCGAAGACACCAAGGTCTATGCCCGGCAATTCCACGCGGCGCCAGGTGGGCCAGCCCTTAACGCGGCTGTAACCCATGCTTTGCTGGGCGGGGAATCCATGCTGATCAGCGCTGTGGGCAAAGGGCCGTGGGCGGCTGCCGTCCGCGACGAGCTTGCGCGGCTGGGGATTCGGCTGCTGGATCTGGCTGCGGGAACGGACTATGAGACGCCGCTCTGCACCGCCTGGGTGAGCGCCGCCAACGCGAGCCGCACCGTGGTCAATCCGCCGCTCGAGACGACTGCGCTGCCCAGGCTTGCAGCTGCGTGGTCTGAGGCGGTTCCCGCCGCCTGGGACCCGATCCCACCGGTGGTTCTTTGCGACGGCTTCCACCTCAAAGAGACCTTGCCCCTGTTGGGCGCCTGCAAGGCCGCCGGAGCTTCCGTTTGCCTGGATGGCGGAAGCTGGAAAGCGGGAACGGAGAAACTGGCTCCGCTGTTGACCGTGGCGATCTGCAGCGAACGTTTCACGGTTCCCGGCGAGCCAGCCGATCCTGAGTCCATCTTTGCGTGGTTCGCGGCGCAAGGGGTCCCGCAGGTCGCCGTGACGCGCGGACCGCGGCCGATTCTGGGGTCAGATGGCGGGCGCCGCTTCGAGATCGAAATTGAACCTGTCGAAGCCCAGGACACGCTGGGAGCCGGCGATGTCCTTCACGGAGCCTTCTGTTACCACTTCGCGGGGGAAGGGAACTTCGAGGCTGCGCTCCGCAAGGCGGCCAAGGTCGCCACGCTCTCCTGCCGGTCCCACGGAGTGCAGAGCTGGGCGAGATAGCAGCGCGACGGTCCGCGGTTTTTCGGGCGGAGTCTTTTCTTGAACGGATCGGATGGACGGGGGCGCGCGGACAGGGTCGAATCATCGGGAAAGACGCAGGTTTCTCCTGAATCCACTCGCCGCCGTCTGGTCATGCAATTGACACACTCGACTACAATCGAGGAGTTATGGCAGCCACATCCCTCACCACGCAGATTCAGCCGCGCTCGCCCCTGGGCGAGTTTGTGAACGAGCCATTTACCGATTTCAAGGCTCCGGAAAACGCCCGCAAAATGCACGAAGCATTGGAGTTGGTGGCGGGACAACTGGGCCAGGAATACGACCTGATCGTGGGCGGCCACCGGCTCAAAACCGAGGGCAAGATCCGCTCGATGAACCCGGCGCGCCCGGCGCAAACTGTGGGGATTCACCAGAAGGCCGAAGCCGAGCAAGCGGAACCGGCGATGCAGGCGGCGCTCAAGGCTTTCGAGTCCTGGAGCAGGACATCGACCGGCGAGAGGGCCTCGGTGCTTCTGGCCGCGGCAGAGATCATTCGCAAGCGCAAGTTCGAGTTCTGCGCCTGGCTCACCTACGAGGTGGGCAAGAACTGGGCGGAGGCCGACGCCGATGTGGGCGAGACCATTGATTTTCTTGAGTTCTATGCCCGCGAGGCGCTCCGCCTGGCCACTTCAAAGCCAGCCATTCAGTACCCCGGCGAGCGGGGAGAGCTGCTTTACATTCCGCTGGGTGTGGGCGCGGTGATTCCCCCGTGGAATTTTCCTTTCGCCATCATGGCGGGCATGACGGCAGCCTCCATCGTCTGCGGCAACACGGTGATCCTGAAGCCTTCGAGCGACGCTCCGACGATTGCGGCCAAGTTTGTGGAAGTGCTGGAAGAGGTTGGGCTTCCGGACGGCGTGGTCAACTTCTGCCCGGGTTCCGGAACCACCTTCGGCAATGCGCTGGTGGAGGATCCGAAGACCCGCTTTATCTCCTTTACCGGATCGAAGGCCGTGGGCCTGGAGATTCACGAGCGCGCCGCCAAAACGCAGCCGGGCCAGATATGGATCAAGCGGACGATTCTGGAGATGGGCGGCAAGGACTCGATCCTGGTGGCCGAGGACGCCGATCTGGACGCTGCGGTGGAGGGCGTGGTGGCTTCGGCCTTTGGCTACAGCGGGCAGAAGTGCTCCGCCTGTTCCCGCGCCATTGTGGAAGCGCCGCTTTACGACGTTTTTGTGGAGCGGGTCAGGGAGCGCGTGGCGCACCTGAAAGTGGGCGACCCGGTGGCCAATCTGAACCTGGGTCCGGTCATCAACCAGGGCGCTCTCAAGTCGATGCTCGCTTACATTGAGACCGGCAAGAAGGAAGGCCGCCTGGTTTGCGGCGGCATGGCGACCGTGACCGCGGAGGGAGGCTATTTCCTGGAGCCTACCGTCTTCGCCGATGTCCCGGCGCGCGCAGTCTTGTCGCAGGAAGAGATCTTCGGGCCGGTGCTGGCAATCATCAAGGTGGAGAGCTTCGAAGAAGGGCTACAGGTGGCTAACAATACCGAGTACGGCCTGACCGGTTCGCTCTACACCGGTGACCGCGAGAAGATGGACCGCGCCCGCCGCGACTTCCATGTGGGCAACCTCTACTTCAACCGGAAATGTACCGGCGCCATGGTGGGAGCGCATCCCTTTGGCGGCTTCAACATGAGCGGAACGGATTCGAAGGCCGGCGGCGCGGATTATCTTCTCCTCTTTACCCAGGCCAAGAGTGTGGCGGAGAAGCTCTAGCTTCCTCTGCGGCTCATAGCGTCCCAGTTCTCAAGGTTGAGAGCTGGGGCGCACGGCTTGCCTCTGCACCCTGCATCTTCTTTCTCCCGTCCGCCATCGAATGACGCGGAGGAGATTCCATGCCCAGAGTCATTCGATTTCACGAGCTTGGCGGTCCTGAGGTTCTACGTTTCGAAGAGGGTCCGGCGCAGCAGCCCGGCATGGGCGAGGTCCGTCTGCGGGTGCAGGCAGCGGGCCTGAACCGGGCCGAGTCCATGTTTTACCACGGCCAATACCTGGAAAATCCGCAGCTTCCCTCGCGGCTTGGCTATGAAGTGGCCGGCGTGGTGGAAGCCGTGGGCGAAGGCGTCGATGCGGGCTGGATCGGCAAGCCGGTAGCCACGGTTCCGGGATTTTCCCAGGGCCGTTACGGCACATTGGGCGAAGAGGCCGTCGTTCCGGTCGGGGCGCTGGGGGAATATCCAAAGAATCTGACGCCCGCGCAGGCGGCTGCCATCTGGATGCAGTACCTGACGGCCTATGGAGCCCTGGTGCACTTCGGCGGCGTCAAAGCCGGAGATTTCGTCTCCATTCCCGCGGCTTCTTCGAGCGTGGGACTGGCCGCCATCCAGATTGTGCGCGGCGAGGGCGCGACGGCGATTGCGGTGACGCGCACCGCGGCCAAGCGAGCCGAATTGCTGGCTCTTGGCGCTCATACCGTCATTGTGACCGCAGACGAGGACTACGCCTCGCGGATCGCGGAGATCACCGGCGGCAAAGGGGCGCGGCTGACATTCGACCCGGTGGGGGGTCCATTCATCGAGAAGCTTGCCGCAGGCTCGGCGCAGGGCGGAATCGTCTTCGAGTATGGCGCGCTGGCCGGTGAGGCAACGCCGTTCCCGCTGATGCAGTCGCTGGGCAAAGGCCTGAGCGTGCGTGGCTACACGCTGATGGAGGTCACGCTCAATCCGGCTACTGCAGCGGTGGCGAAGAAGTATGTCTTTGACCGGCTGGCCGACGGACGCTTTGTGCCCAAGATTGCCCGCACATTCCCCTTCGCGCAGGTGGTGGATGCTTACCGCTTCCTGGAGTCGAACCAGCAGGTGGGCAAGATCGTGCTCACCGTTCCGTAAGGCCGGATGATCTTTGAGTCCTCGGTGTGTCCCTGGCGTCGAATCCGAGACCGGGGACGCCTGACGGAACTTCCCTCGCCGTCTTATCATGGTCCCGTTGTCCGACCGGGGGATGAGGCGTTGCGAAAACTGGAAACTTTGATCTTCTTGGCGGCAATCGCTCTTGCGGCGTGTGCGGAAAAGCGCGAAATGGCGGAGAGAATGACGGTGGCGCAGTTGCAGCAGGTGATCGCCGCAGCCCACGGCAGCCCCGATCAGCAGGTGGCGCAGCAACTCTCCGGTGTGGAATTGACGGAGCGGCTCAGCTTGGCCCGGCTTGCGCAGCTTGAGGCCGATTTGCCCGGCCCGCAAGCCCGGCACGCGCTGGAAGTGTTGTCGGACACTGCCGTATATCTCGATCTTCCTGCTGTCGACATTCCCTCCACTCCTCCGCCCAACCACGCGCAGCAGACCGCATTGATGGCCATGACGAGGGAGTATGTGCTGAAGACCATGACCAAGCTGCCCAACTTTTTTGCGACCCGCGAAACCACGCGCTTTGAGGGCACGCCCGAGCAGTCTGCAGCCAACTCACACACCGCACGGTATGGCCGGTTGCGGGAGGTGGGCAACTCCAGTGTGACGGTTCTTTACCGCGACCACCAGGAATGGCTGGATCAGGAAAAGGGCCGCAAGAGCTCGTCAAAGGAGCTGAGGACGGTGGGGGAGTTCGGTCCTATCCTGGTCACGGTGCTGAACGATGCGGCCAAAGGAACGGTGCTCTGGAGCCACTGGGAGCACGGAACTGCTGGGCCCCTGGCGGTCTTTCACTATGCGGTGCCGGAGCAGGCTTCGCATTACCGGGTGGCCTCCGTCGGCGCCATGCGGGAGACGCAGCACGACCCGGCGTACCACGGAGAAATCGGGATCGACCCGGCCGATGGATCGATTCTGCGTTTGACCGTCATTGCGGAATTGAAGCCGGAAAATCCCATGACCAATGCCAGTCTCCTGGTGGAATACGGCCCCGTGGAGATCGGTGGAGTCAGGTATGTCTGCCCGGTAAGGAGCCTGGCTCTTTCGCTGGTGAGGATTGTTCTTGAACAGGTGGACGACCGCGACCAGAGAATGCACCAGACCTCGCTTGGACCGCCGCAAGCGTACCTGAACCTGGTCCAGTTCACGCAGTATCATCTCTTCCGCGGAGATGCGCGCATCGTGGCGGGAGACGAGCCGTCGGCAACGCCGCCCGCGAATGCGCCGAAGTAGCCGTGAGAGAAAAAAGTGCAAACGTGATGGAGGCCGGGCTCCCGCCACGAGCGACAAAGCGCTCGTGCTTCGGGCTCCCGGCCTCGGTAGTGCGGAAAACGGTGGTGTGCTACGCTACGGCCGAGGGCGCGGCTGCCTCTTCGGCTTCCAGTTTGTTGCCCACCTCGGTGGCGGCCTGGGCCAGGACGCGGTGGTGAATCGTGAACAGGGCCAGCTCCAGGCGGTCGCCAACGCCGGTCTTGTCGTAGATGGAGCGCAGATAGTTCTTGATGACCTGTTCGGTGGTTTTGAGGCGGGTGGCGATTTCGCGGTTCTTGCAGCCCTGCACAATGAGGGCGACAATGCGCATTTCCTTGGGGGTGAGCCGGTCGCGGACGCGGGTGCCCACCATGTCGTCCACGGGCGAATCGATGCGCATCAATTGCGGCGGCAGCCAGGTTTCCCCGGCGGCAACTGCGCGTACACACTGCACCAGGGCCTGTCCGGTGACGCTGCGAAAGACCACGCCGCGAAAGCCGAGCTGAACGTACGAGTCGACCGTGTCGCTGTTTTCGGCGATCACGATGCCCCGGCTGCCCACGGTGTCCAGGAGACTGCCAAGTTGCGCAAAATCCGGCCGAAGCGAAGCGGCAAACACGACGATGGAGCCAGGAAAGGTGCTGATGGCGTGCTGCATTCGCTCGAGATCCGTGCATTGAGCCACAATGCGCAGATCCTCGTCCATGGCCAGAACCTTGGCGGTGCCCGCCCTGAAAATTGCCTGCGAATCGCCGAGAATGACCTTGTTCATGACGTGCGCCTCATCTGCCATATGCTCCCGAATGCCAAATTGAACCCAAAGCCCCGGAGGGCCGGGCAGGCCGCCAATGGCAGTCCGTGCAGGAAATCCTCTGCCCTTTGGGACACTATCGGCAGATTGGGACAAAAATCTCAATCTGTCGCAAAATGCGACATGCACCTAACCGGGCCAATGTGGTCAGTTTTTCGGCTCAGAGGGGGACATTGCTGTATTCCAGGATTTTCCTACCACTGAGATTACAGCGGATAGACACCGCTGGTCACGAAAAATCGCTGTCAACGCTTACGGGTTTATTTATCTTTGATGGTCGTAAACTGGAGACATATGGCAAGACCGATTCTGCTGGCGGTCGACGACGACCCCAATGTTCTTGAAGCCGTGGTGCAGGATTTGCGCCGCCACTATGGCGCCCAATACCGGGTGATGCGCGCCGCCAGCGGGCAGGCGGCGCTGGATACGCTGGCCCAACTGAAGAAGCGCGAGGAGCCGGTGGCCCTGCTCTTGAGCGATCAGCGCATGCCGGGCATGAGCGGCGTGGACTTCCTGGAGCGCTCGCGGGATCTCTATCCCGAGGTGCGGCGCGTGCTCCTGACGGCCTATGCCGACACCGAGGCCGCCATCCAGGCCATCAACACGGCTCGCATTCACTACTACCTGAACAAGCCCTGGGACCCGCCCGAGGAAAAGCTTTACCCGGTGCTGACCGACCTTCTGGAAGACTGGAAGGCCGGTTACCGTCCGCCCTTCGAGGGGCTGCGCGTCATCGGCAACCGCTGGGCGCTGCGCGACCACGAGGTGCGCAATTTTCTTTCCCGCAACCACGTGCCCTACCGCTGGCTGGATATTGCCTCCAACGAGGAGGCTTCCAGCCTGCTGAAGGAGCGCCAGCTCGATCCGAACTCCCTGCCCGTGGTGCTGTTCAGCGACGGCAGCGCGCTGGTGGATCCGGAACACGAGGCGCTGGCGGCCAGGGTGGGCCTGAGCACGCAGGCGGCCCAGGAGTTTTATGACATGGTCGTGGTAGGCGCGGGCCCGGCCGGCCTCGCGGCGGCCGTCTACGGCGCCAGCGAGGGGCTGCGTACGCTGATTATCGAGCCCGACGCTCCCGGCGGGCAGGCCGGCTCCACGTCGAGGATCGAAAACTACCTGGGCTTTCCTTCCGGGATTACCGGGGCGGACCTGGGACGGCGGGCGCACGTGCAGGCCTCGCGCTTTGGCGCCGAATTTCTGACCCAGCGCGCCACCGGCCTGCGCATCGACGGCCAATACCGCTTTGTGCAACTGGCCGATGGGCACGAGGTATCCAGCCACGTGGTGCTGCTGGCGCCGGGCGTGCAATACCGGAAGCTGGAGATTCCCGGTGCGGAGCGGCTCACCGGCCGCGGCATTTACTACGGGGCCGCGCTGGTGGAGGCTGTCTCCTGCAAGGACGAGGAGGTCTTTGTGGTGGGCGGCGCCAACTCCGCCGGCCAGGCCGCGCTCCACTTTGCCAAATTTGCCTGCAAAGTCACCATGCTGGTGCGCGGGCCGGGACTGTCGGCCACCATGTCGCAGTACCTGATCGACGAAATCGAGCGCACCCCGAAGATCGTGCTGAAGCCGAAGACGCAGGTGCTGGAGGCCTTCGGTGTGGAGCGGCTGGAGGCGGTCCGGCTGAGCAACCCGGAGGGCGAGGAGCGAGTGCCGGCCACATCGCTCTTCGTGTTTATCGGCGCCGCGCCGGGCACCGAATGGCTGCCGTCTTCGATTTTGCGCGATGAGAAGGGGTTTCTGCTGGCTGGGCCGGACCTGCGCCGCGAAGGCAAGCTGCCCGAGGAGTGGCGGGAGCCGCGCGATCCGTTTCTGCTGGAGTCCAGTGTGCCGGGAGTCTTTGTGGCCGGCGACGTGCGCCATGGCTCGGTCAAGCGTGTCGCTTCGGCGGTGGGCGAGGGCTCGATCGCGGTGCAGTTTGCCCACCAGTACCTGGCGGGATTCTAGGACGCCTTTGGCCCATCCTGCCCAATCCGCCTCGGGATCGATTCTGCGCGCCGGCCTGGCCGGCGTGACCTTGGCGGTGCGCGCTCAGCCGGGAGCCAGAAAGACAGCCATTACGGGAATCTACGGCGAGGGAGCCGGGGCGCAGCTGAAGATTGCCGTCCATGCTCCGCCTCTGGAAGGCCGCGCCAATCAGGCGCTCATCGCCTTCCTGGCCGAGACGTTTTCCGTTCCCAGAAATGCCATCGATTTGATCGCCGGCGAGTTGTCGCGGAGCAAAGTCTTTCTGCTCGGGGGAGTTCCGCTGGCCAAGGCTGCGGCGGTGCTCTCCGCGTGGATGCCGCTCTGATGGAATAGTTGAGAACTTGGTCGCCTCGAGAATCCATGGCGTGATCCGGGTGTTTACTTGCCGGTGCCAGATACGGCAGGTTGTGGCCTCGTCGCGTGCTGAATGGGAGCCGTGTTGCGCTCGAACCACAGCGCGAGCTGCTCCTGGGAGATCTCACCCGCCGCCAGGCCCCAGAAGGTGAGAACCCGAACCTCTTTCGTCGCAGTCAATTCGAGACCGTTCAACTTCAGGAAGGTGAGGGAAACGGTGAAGGCGATGCGTTTATTGCCGTCCACAAAGGGATGATTGGCGACAATTTCCTTGGCGTAAGCGGCCGCAAACCTCGCGATTGAAACGTCCTGCTCGGAATATGCCAGCAGATTCCTGGGACGCGCCAGGGCAGACTCCAGCAGCCCAGGGTCGCGCACGCCTTCCGGGCCGCCGTGGAGCATCAGCAGCTCCTCGTGCATCCTCAGGACGACGTCGAGCCTGATCCAGACCGGCTCCTTCATTCAGCAAGCCGCTGCAGGACGTCCCGGTTTTCGCGCATGACCTCACGCGCCGTCTCCATCTGGGCAGCGAATTCCGTGTCGAACGGGAGCAGGCGAATGCCCTGGGAGCCCTCGGTAATGTAGAGCGTGTCGCCCTTCCGAACATTGAGCCGCGCCAGCGTCTCCTTGGGCAGAATGATGCCTGCGGAGTTGCCGATGGCGATGATTTTGGCGGTCGTGGCCATGGAGAGCCTCACTTTGTTCTTCAGTCTAACATAAGTTATAACGTCCGGTTTTGGGGAGCGCGAGGAGGCAAGCTCGGTGCAACGAAAAAGGCCCAGCCGCGAGGGCTGGGCCTTTTCTGTTGCCGAATACGCCGCGGCTACGGAGTGACCGACTGAAGGGAATGGTTGCCGTGGGGAACCGAAACCAGGGCAGTGGGCTTCACCAGCGAGGTGGTCGGATACGGCGTGGCCTGCGTGGTTTCCAGGGTGCCGGTATTGGGGTTCAAACGGAAGCCCGATACCGAGTTTCCGAGGAAGTTCGCCGTGTAGACGAACCGTCCCAGGGCCGGGTCCACAATAATGTCGACCGGCTGGGTATCCGTGGAGTTGGTGGCGCTTCCGGTGGTATTGACCACGGTGGTGGGAGTGCCGGTGGAAAGTTCGATGGAATAGGCCGTAATCGAGGAATCGAGCGCGTTGGCAACGTAGATGTACTTGCCGCGCGGGTCGATGGCCAGAGAGGCGGGCTCGTTTCCGGTCCGGAAGGGGCCGTTTTGCAGGAAGTTCAGGACGTAGCCCGACTGGACCGAGTAGCCGATCAGCTGGTTCGAGGCGAAATCGGTGACATAGACGAAGCGGAAGGTGGGATCGGAGACGATCGCCGTCGGCTTGACGCCTGCCTTGTAGGGGCTGTTGGGCGCAGGGGTGAGCGTGCCGCCGGAGCCGGTGGCGAAGCTGAAGACCCAGCCCGGATTGGCGGTGCTGGAGACGGTTCCGCCCGGATTGTAGGCGGACTGGTCATAGGCCGTGACAAAGACAGCGTCGCTGTTGCCCAGAACCCTCAGGCCGGTGGCAACCAGGGTATCGCCCGTGTAGCCGGGGATGGAGAGCGGCTGCGGCGTACCCGCGGCGCCGATGGTCCCCGAAGAGAGAGGGTAGGCCGTGAGTGTGGGGATGCTGGAGCCGGAGACCACGTACAGGGTGGCATTGGCTGCATCCACGGCCACCGCGACCGGAGCGGCAGGCAGGGTCACGGTATCTTTCACGGTCAGGGCGCCGTTGAGCGCGATGGTGAAGTGGGATACCGAATTGCTGCCGGCGTTGGCGACGTACAGATTCGCATAGTCCGAGGTGAGGGCCATGGAAACCGGGTTGACACCGCCGGAAGCGACGGTCGCGCCGCCGGCGCGCAATGCGCCGGACTCGGAGTCCACCGCGTAGGTTTCGATCTGTCCGGTGCTACCGGTTCCCGAGCCCTCGGAACCGGCCACGAAAACATAGTCGATGGTAACGATCTGGCAGGCAGTCAGGAGGGTGGCCACTAGAAGGCCGATGGCAGAGACCAGAAAAAGCTGGCTCAATTTGCTGAACTTCATGCGCTTCCTTCGTCGTGGGCGATTGAGTCGGAGCCCAAAGAAAACTGGTTAAGTTGCCCCGTAAGTATTGTAAAAGCGTGGTACGGGGTGCTGCGACAGTGGACGGCTGCTTGCCGTTCCCGCAATTACTTTTTGTTGCCGTGCGGGATGGCGGCTACAGCCGTGGGCTGTGCGTTGGAGGTGTAGGGCGAATATTGCGAATTCAGGAGCGTGCCGTCGACGGTGCTCAATTCAAAGCCCGAGACGGTGCTGCCCAGGAAATTGGCGGTATACAGAAAGTGCTTGGCCGAGGGGTCGATGCCGATAGCGACCGGCTGCGTGCCGGTAGCATACGTCCCCAGGAAGGTAAGCGCTCCACCGCTGACGGTATAGGCGGTGAGGTTGGAATCCAGGGAGTTGGCGACGTAGGCGTATTTGCCCGACGGATCGACAACCATGGCCATGGGCTCATCGCCGGCTGCGAAGGGGCTGCCGCTGAGCGGAGCCAGATCTCCGGATGCCGAAGCAACCGAATAGCCCCAGACTTTGCCCTGGGCGTAGTCGGTGACGTAGACATGGGAGCCGGTTGGATCGCTGGTGATGGAAGAAGGATTGGTTCCGGCCGGGAAAGGCACGCCGCCGTTGAGCGGAGTGAGCGCGCCGCCGGAGCCGACCGCGAAGCCGAAGACGTAGCCGGTATTGGCGGTGGTGTCGTAGGCCGAGACATAGACGTCCGCGCCCGATGCCAGGACGCTGACGCCGGTGGGCAGCAGGATGTCCTTGGGGCTGGAAGGCAGGCTCAAGGGCCAGTAGTTGAGGTTGCCGTTGGCAACCGCGGTGCCCAACTGGTCATTGGTGCCGATGGGCAGCACAGCCACCGAGCCGGAACAAGGCGCTGCACTGGAGCATTGCGGCAACGGCTGGTAGGTGTCCGCAACAAAAAGATTCGATCCATTGACGGCGACGGCGACCGGGAAGATGCCCGGGGTATTCACGGTGTTCTGCGGGTAGAGCTTGCCGTCGCTGCCGATGACGAACTGGACGATGGAGTTGTCGTCATGATTGACGACATAGAGATTGGTGTTGTCGGACGAGACAGCTTCGGCCACGGGGTTGCGTCCGCCCGAAGGAAAGGGCGAGGTGGGAATCTGGCGCATGCGGCCGGACTCGGAGTTCACCTCAAAGACGTCAATCTCTCCGTAGCTATTGGCTCCGGCGGCCTTGGAACTGGCGACGAAAACAAAATCCACGGTGAGCGTGCCACAAGCGGTCACAAGTCCGGCCACGAGGAGGCTGGCCGCGGAGACCAGCAGAAGCTGGCCCGATTTGTTGAACTTCATGCGCATCTTTCGTCAGCGGGCCCGGAACCTTCGGCCCGAAAAAGCAAGTTTGGAATCGAATTCCGGGAGCTCAGGGAAACTCTGCGCCCGGCATTCGGCTACGTTCTTGGAGACTTCAGGAATCCGGCTGCCTGGGAGGTTGAGCCGACCAGCCGGCCGGCTCAACCTCCCAGGCGAAAAGCAATACAGTCGCGCTCTAGCTGGTACGTCCATCCACCAGGCACCAGGTAGCGGGACCGGTGAGCGGATACGTACCGTTGCCGGTTACGCGCAGATCGGTGAGCACGCCGGCGTTCTGGTCGATCACCCGGCCCGTAACCGTTGAGTCGTTGAAATTCGCGGTGTAGATGAATTGGTTGGAGGGGTCCTCGACAATGCACTGAGGGCCGGATCCTGCACCGAAGGGCAGTCCAGGCATTTGCGTGAGCGTGTACGGGCTGGTGACGAGGACGAAGCCGGTAATGCCGTTCTGGGTCACGCCAGTGGAGGTGTTGTTGTTGCCCTGGTTGGCCACATAGATCCACTTGCCCTTGGTCTCAAGAAGCATTTGGGTGGGGTTGGCCTGATTGGCGTCATCTGGCACCGGCCCGCTGGTGGCCGCCTGCAGAGAGCCGCCCGTTCCGATGGAGTAGGGAAGAATCTGGCTTTGCGAGGCAACGGTTCCGTTGACGGTGATGGGCTCATTGTCGAGCACGTACACGTAGGTGGAGCCGTTGATGATGGCCGTAGCCTGCTTGATGTTGAGCGGCTGCGAGCCGTTCTGGCTGATGGTCAACTGGCCGTTGCCGCCATTGTAGGCATACGGGAAGACCGAGTCGCCGGTCGTGGGGGTTCCGCTCACCGTGAGGATGGTCGAGCTGTTCAGCACGAAGTCGATGGGATTGGCGGGCACCGGGAAGTACGGCAGCGGCGAACCACTGGCCGAAGTCACCTGGGCATTGACGACCAACTGCAGGCGGCCGGTGGTCTGGTTCACCTGGAATGCGGTGATGTCGCCGCAGGTTGAGGTCCCAAACGCATTCTTGCAGGCCTGGTTGGAATTATTGGAGCCTGCATCCGCCGGGGCGTCGTGGTCCAGAACATAAAGGTAGTTGCCCGAGGCGTCGGCGATGATGCGGAACGGGTTCAGACCCTGCGTGGGGAAGGTCTCCTGCGGGGTAAGGACGCCGTTGCCGCCAACTGCGAACTGGGTGATGATGGCGTTCGAGCAAGCCTCGGCGCCCGTGCCGGTGCAGGCAGTGCCGGAGGCGTTGTAGCCCCGGTTCAGGACATAAATGAAGCGGCTTCCGTTCAGCAGGAGGGCGCGTACCGGATTGGCTCCGCCGGTAGAGACAGGCAGCCCGTTGATCTGAGTCAGCTTGCCCGTATTATGGTCGATTTTGAAACCGGTGATAATGCCGTCAGCGTCGGGCTTGGCCGTCACTGTGCTCGTTACATACAAAAAGCCCACAGAATAACTTTGGACGCAAGACGTAATGCTGAGGACAACGCCAGCAGAGAGGGCGCTCATCAGAAGGGCCTTGCCGAATTTCGTAAACTTCATGCGATTCCTTCATCCTGGTCAGGCGTGCGCCGCCAAGTTTGCTAGTTCCACAGCAGAGCTGGGTTGGGACGGGTCCCTGATGCATTGTAAAAGCCGAGGG
>Ga0255355_1000029_pt1 | contig 88910 bp, 84 predicted proteins | sample HBST75metaG_FD_189943 | JGI IMG/M metagenome (GOLD analysis project Ga0255355, IMG submission 189943) | Peat soil microbial communities from Stordalen Mire, Sweden - H.B.S.T75 | ecosystem: Environmental > Terrestrial > Soil > Wetlands > Peat | place: Sweden: Norrbotten County, Stordalen Mire...
ATGACAAAAAAAGAGAGGACACTCCGGGCTTGATTTCATCCTTGCGCTCAAGCGCGGGGAATTCGCCTAAGATGGATTAAAACAAAAAGCACACTATTTCTAGTGTGCTTTTTGTCAGCCCAAACGTGGCACTGGGATCTGGCCTACCAACCATATTTTCAGTTTATGTATCTGCTCGATATTGTCAAATGGCTTTTAATCTTTTATTAATGTCCGTTCGTTATCATTTTTCTTGGTGGGGGTGGCGTTGGTGCTGGATTTGGCCTACCATCCAAAACCCACGGGGTTCAATTCCCCGCACCTCCACCTTCGCGGAGGATGACGGAAAGAGGCCGGGGGCGACAAAACAAAGATAATGAGATTAAAAAATCATTAAATCGAATTTGACTTGGCGGAGCGGTTTGATAGGATAGAATCATGCCTGCGAGATATTTATTATCTCTTTCGGCGTAAACGCAACCATAAGGTTACAAGGCTGAGGCGGGCACGATAAAAACTCGCTCTTCGTTGAGCGATTTTTTATTCCATCTTAGGCGAATATCCCGTCCCTTGGGATGGGATATGAAGCCAAGCCCGGAGCGTCCGCTTTCTTTTCTGCGGACGCGAAGGATGGAAAAGCTTCCCAAACGCATTGATGCGGCCGTATGGCCGCGTGAAGGGTATCGGGGAGTTTTGAATTCCCCGATACCCCGACGGCTTGCCGCGGGAGAGCTTTATTTATCTCAAAAAATACTGAAGAAGTGCTTTTTTCCGTTGCCGACCTGTCGGATTATCAACGTAATACGTTCGTTATTGTCCTGTTTAGAGAAGGACCAGAAAGTCACGTTTGATCCCTGTCTCGTAGTGAAATGAGCGGCTGGATTTTCTATTATCATTTCCACGAACGGTAATAATGCGAATCTTCGTTTCTGTTCACTTTTAGGTCGCCATATTTTTCCTTTTCGCATCAAATGCCGAAATCCTGCGCGATTAAAAACGACATGATCATGGAGCGCGGAACACCACACATAGCCGATCTTTTTATAGAATTTTTCTGCTTGATATTTCGCTTTTTTGTAACTATTTTCCGCAACGGGATCTCCCATCTGAACACGATACTGAAATGGAGATTAAAAAATTCTAAAAGAAAAAAATCGGAAGCATGGACCCCCGCCTTCGCGGGGGCGACAGGTTTAAGAAAAATTAAAATTCTGATTCCTGCCGGAGTTCTTTGAGTAACTGGGGCGACAGAGAAGAGAGATTCCTCGCAGAGTTCCCGCCCTTTGGCGAGACAAGTCGGAATGACGAAACGTTTGGATTCCCGCTGGAGCCTGTACCCGCGCAGGCGGGCACGGGAACGACAAAAGAAAAGCGCCTTCGCGAGGACGACGAAAGAGGTTTGGGATGGCAAAGTTTGGAAAGACTGACGGGGTAAGCTCGGCGTGGTAAAATGAAGGAACATAACTATGCGTATTCTTCAGGTCAATAAACTTTATGCGCCGTGGATCGGCGGCGTGGAGACGGTGGCGCAGGATATTGCCGAACATTTTAACGGCAGGAACGGCGTGACCGTGACAAATCTGGTCTGCCAGCCGCGCGGCAAGCGAAAGCTCGACATGGTGAATGGCGTGCCGACCTATCGGGCAGGAAGCTGGGGTATCGTATCCGGCATGCCGATATCTCTGGATTTTTTTCGTCTGTTCCGAAAACTGGCGGCGGATGCGGATGTGATCATCCTGCATCAGCCATTTCCGCTCGCCTTCGTCGCATATCGGTTTTTCGGGCGAAAGAAAAAAGTTTTCGTTTGGTATCATTCGGATATTGTCCGGCAAAGACTGACAAAAATTCCGTTCATTCCGTTCATCCGTTTTGCGCTCGGTCGGGCGGATCATATTTTCGTTTCGAACAAGGCGATCATCAAGAGTTCATCGATGCTCCGTGATTTTTCGGAAAAATGCCGGGTGATTTATTTTGGCATTGATCCCGCGCGGTTCAAGATGACCGGCGACATACAGAAAAAAATTGCGGAGATACGGCAAGAATTTGGGACGCCACTCGTGCTTTCAGTCGGGCGATTGGTGTATTACAAAGGATTTCTTTATCTTATCGCGGCGATGAAAGGCGTTCCTGCGCATCTGCTCATTGTGGGCAGCGGACCTCTGAAAAATATTTTACAGAAAGAGATTGATGAATTGGAGATCGGCGAAAAGGTTCATATCATCGATCCCGTGGATGATCTTGTCCCTTATTATCATGCGTGCGATATTTTTGCGCTGTCCTCTTGCGAACCGTCGGAAGTTTTCGGTATCGTGCAGATCGAGGCGTTGGCGTGCGGTAAACCGGTGGTGAACACGGATCTTTCAACCGGCGTTCCGGAAGTAAGCATTGATGGTATCACGGGAAGGACGGTGCCGATAAGGGATGCGGGGGCACTTGGCGGTGCATTGCGTGAGATTTTGACCAACAAAGAGGAATATGAAAAGTTTTCGGAAAATGCTATTGCCGAAGTTGAAAAACGATTTACGAAGGAAAAGTTTTTTGGGGAGATGGAGAGATGGATTTTACAGTAAGTTTTGCAAAGTCTTAAAATAGCATCCTCTTTTGTCGTCCTGACGAAAGCCAGATTTATACCGAAGGAAAATGATAGGAGAATATTTTTAAAGGTATGGATGCCGGATCGAGTCCGGCATGATAGAGAAAGCACGGCTATTCGCTTCCGCGAGGATGACTTACTTGCGTGGCAAGGCAACATTAAAAAATCATTAAATCGAATTTGACAGGGTTGGGTAGATTGGTAAGATGGTGGAGTAATCACCAGGGATCAACACGCCAAAAGGTTCCGTCCTTCGGGGTGCTCTCATAAATTGGCCCGCCTCAGAAATGAGGCGGGCCAATTCGTTTTTCAGAAAGCAGTTTATTGAGCGTTTCTAAGGAATCAATTTTATCGTGTGCCAACTTTTTCAGCAGTGAAGAACATTTTTTATGAGATGGGCATAAAATTCGCTTCAATTTTCCTTTTTTTATGAGATGTTCGACGAGAGGATAAAAATCTCCATCACTTGATACGATGACAGCTCCGTCGTAATTTTTTAAATCTATCATCGCTTGCAATATAAGGTTAGCATCAACATTGCCTTTTATTATTCCCTTACCATAGGTCACTGGTCTAAATCTAAGGATGAAGCCGTCCTGTTTGAGATATTGGTAAAGCTTTTGATTTTCAGGAATAAATCCAAGAAAGATATATGCAACAGCAATATTATATTTTTCTTTGAGGTAGACCCTGAATTTTTTCCAGTCGAGCGTCCATTCTAGGTCTTTGATGCCTTTATAGATATTTTGTCCGTCAATAAAGGCATAGTTGTTCTCCGTCTTTCGCATGCGGCCATGCTAGCAAAGAGAAGATTAAATCTTTCTTAAAAACTTAAGCTAAGAAAGCATGGATCCCCGCCTGCGCGGGGGGGGGCGACAAAGAAGAGAGATTCCTCGCAGAGCTTCCGCCCTTGGCATGACGGGTCGGAATGACAAAAGAGGTTTGGAATGACAAGGGAGAAAGCGCGGATTCTCGCCTGCGCGAGGATGACAAAAGAGGCGCGGGAACTACAAGGCAAGATTAAAAAAAGATTAAATCGAATTTGACTTTGATTTTGTAAAAGTTATCCTTTAGACAAGGCGGCAGTCTACATAACTGTGGGCTAAAATTTTTCGCTTGTCACGCAAAACGGTCACAAAAGTGGCCGTTTTGCGTTCTCTATTTCTTTAGATTTTTTTAATAGTTCATTACTGCACTGATTTAGTGCCGTGAACATGGGCCCGTAGTTCATGTAGTTAGAATGACGCCTTTGACAAGCAAAGAATCGGGTGCAAATCCCGGCGGGTCCACGGCATACTAAAAATATGGATATATCCTTTTGCAAGGAACGACAGAATAGGTCAGAGAATGGCAATGCCAATTTATGCTTCAATCACGTTGGGAACTATGATCTTTTTCATCTCACGGAGCAGGGGTTCTCTAAGAATAAAAAGTGTCGAGCAGTAGACGATTCCGGAAACGGCGATGTTCAGGAGGACGTTAATATGCGCCGCGGAAAGCAGAATGGTAACGGCCGCCATGAGGGCGCCGCTTGCGATGATCCTTTTTGTGCGGAAGAAGACATGAAATGGATTCAGTTTTCTCATGGCGTACCAAAGGTAGCCGTTGCTCAGTATTTGTGCGAGAAGCGTGGCGACTGCGGAACCTGCCATGCCCCAACGAGGGATAAAAAGAAGATCGAACAGGACATTACCGAAACCGCCGATGGCAGAAGAGACGATCAAGCTTTTCTGATGATCGTAGGCAAAGATGGCGTTTGAGATGATCCCACCGGTATAATCGAACGAGACACCGAGCATGAGAATGGAAAAAGCGATCCCGCCGATGGCATAGGGCGATCCGAAGACGAGACGCATGATGCTGCTTCCGAGGATGATCCCGCCGAGCGATAGTGGAACGGAGATGAGAAAAATAAGCACGATGGTCCGCTCAAGTGCAAATCGGAATTTGACGGGATCGTTTTTTGCGAGCCGTGCAAGAATAGGCAGGGTGCTCAATTGAACGATTGCCGGAACAAGGTAGAGCACCTGCACGATGCGGATCGCGGCCGAATAAACGCCGACTTCCGAGGCACTTCTCATCCAGCTGATAATGAGAATGTCGGTGTTGGTGAGAAGTGCTCCGAGGGTGCTGGTCACGGCGAATGGCCACGCCGTTTTTATAATGGCGGTCATACGCGCGAACGACACGTTTGAAAGTATCCCGCGGAATTTTTTTCGCAGGAGCCATATGGCGACCAGGGCGCCGATGGCGGTTCCTATGACATAAGCTCCCGTAAAGGACATCGGTGTCGGGGCTTTCTTGAGGAGAATAAAACCGAAGATCACGATAGCGAGATTTGCCGAGAGAAACGCTACGGCATCCCACTGCATTTTTTCCTCGGCGCGGAAAAGCGATGAAAGGAATTCGCGCGTGCTATCGAAGATAATGATGAGAGCGACGAAAGGAAGAAGGATCTTTGCACCGGGAAGCGTCGAGAACAGGGGCGCGATCGTTACGACTACTAATACACTTGCCGCGATGATAACGATCTTCATAAGAAGCGTCGTCGCAAAAAGCTTCTGCCGTTCTTCGGGCGATGCTTTTGCCCCTTCGCGAATAAGAACCGCGTTGATACCGGGATCCACAAAGAGTGTGAAAAATCCGGCGAGCGTTACGGCATAGGAGAATACGCCATAGCCCTCGGTGCCAAGCACCCGTGCGGCGTAGATGACGATAATGGCTTTCAGCATGCGTCCGCCGAAGTTCGAGATGGAAAGCCAGACGGTATTTTTTGCGACCGTCTGCGTCGACGTTCCGTTCTTAAAAAGGAAAGATTTTATTTTTCGCCACATGGATGAAATAATTCGCTATTTTTTGTCATCGTCCGCAAAGGCGGGCGATCCGTGCTTTATATTATGACCGGGGATGGTCCCGCTCCCGGAACCATGACGTAAAAATCAGATGTTACCACAAGGGCAATATTGTATAATTAACAATATCCTAAAAATGGCACTTCGTAAATCAAAACGAAAGAAAATAGTGGTCGCGGTAAGCGGTGGTTTCGATCCGATCCATGTCGGGCATGTGCGGATGTTTAAGGAAGCAAAAAAACTCGGCGACGAGCTGGTGGTCATTTTGAACAACGATAATTGGTTGCGCGCGAAGAAGATCCATATTTTCATGCCGGACAAAGAACGAAAGGAAGTGCTTGAGGCGCTTGGCCCCGTTGACCGCGTTGTTCTTACGAAACACGGAAAAAATCCGAAGGACATGAGCGTTTGCCGGGAACTTGCCGAACTGAAACCGGATATTTTTGCGAATGGCGGAGATCGGAAGCACGATAACATTCCCGAAGTTCCGGTTTGTGATGCGATCGGTTGTGAGATGGTTTTCAATGTCGGCGATGGCGGCAAGGTCCAATCGAGTTCTTGGCTTTTGGCGGATTACGTCGCGCGAGCGGCGAAGCGGGACGCGACGAAGAAAAACAAACCGCGGCGACGAAAAAAATAGTTTTGAAATAATAAAACTATCCCTCGCCGTCGTCGTCCCTGGAGGGGGACGATCCGTGCTTCCGACCTCCTTTTGTTTTTTAAAGCACGGACCCCCGCCTCCGCGAGGGCGACAGAAAAGTCTCCCCGTAGAGGATAATAAATTAAGCTGCGAGCATGGCGAATCTTTTTTGCTGGCCTATTTTTGAGATGAGTCATAGAATGAATTTATGCATGACCACAAGGAGAAAGAGATACCGATCCCGCTGCCACCGAAGAAAGTGAGAGAAGTGAAACCTCTTCCCAGAAGAAGGTTCTTTAAAAATCTTGCCGTAAGGACGATCATGAGGCATGAAAACGTCGAGGAAAAAAAGACGCGTTTGCCGCACGGTATCTGGTGGGGTGTTGCCGGGATATTGGTTCTTTTTATCGCCGGGTTCGTGATCTCATCTATTTTAGTGAGGAAGAGCTTGTCGAATGAGATTTCATCGAAAGCAGGTTTGTTCCGTGAGGGGATCGCCGATCTGCAGAATGGAGAACCGACATCCGCCGCCCAGGAATTTTCATTGTTTTCCCAAAGCACCGGTGGATTTGCGCCGTTTCTGCAATGGCTTGGTTTTCTTTTTCAGGGGGGCACGAACACGGTAGCGGCATTCATGGATGTGACAAGGCAATTCTCCCAGCTCGCCGAGGAACTTGCCACGCTTGAGAATGACGCATTCAATTTGTGGCATGGCGGTGGCGCTGATTTTGTCACGCATCTTAAATTGATCCGCGAGACGCTTGCTGCGATCAATGCCGATAGCAGCAAACTTTCTGCCGTGATGCCATCGTTCGGCAGTCTGCTCGGTAACGGAAACACCTATCTTTCGCTTCAGACCCAGTCGGAAAGCGCCCAGAAATTCCTGGATGCCTTTATTCCGTGGGTTTCATCCCCGGCGCCGCATCACATCCTCGTCATGCTCCAAAATCCTTCCGAGATCCGTCCGGCGGGAGGATTTTTGGGAAGCTATGCGGATATCACGGTCGCAAGCGGAACGATCGTCGACATTTCGGTGCACGATATCGCGGATGCCGATACTGCTTTTACGCGCATGGTCGTTCCGCCTAAGCCGCTTCAACTCGAGGTTTCGCGCTGGCGCCCTGCGGACGCAAACTGGTTCTTTGATTTTCCGACCACGGCATCGAAGACCATGGAATTTTTCAATGAATCAAAATTGTATGCGTCGACTTCACCCGATTACTTTGACGCCGCAGTCGCGATTTCCCCGAAGGTGGTGCAGGACCTTCTTTCAGTGACCGGACCGATCACGGTCTCGAGCACAAAAACAACATTCACATCGGATAATTTTCTGGTACAGATCCAGAAGATCGTGCAGGCAGGGCAGGCGTCCGACGCAACCTATCCAAAGCAGGTGCTCCGCGATCTCATGAGTCAGCTTTCGGCACGCGTCGCGTCTTCGACGGATGCGGAACGCCAGAGCATGATCAGCATGGCTTCGGATTGGGCAGCGGAGAAGGACGTTATGGCATATTCGAGCAATGCCGACATGGAAAGTTTCCTTGAATCGTACGGCATCGGCGGCGACGTTTATGCATTGCCGCAGAATTTCAACGGGGACTATCTTGCGCTTGTCGATGCAAATGTGAATGGCGGGAAATCGGACCTTTCCGTTTCCGAGAACGTGACTTGGACGAGTCAGATCGGCACCGATGGAACGTTTACGGACAGTTTGATCGTTGATCGGAAGCATACTGGCAATACCAGCCCCTATTGGTGGTATAAAACGCAGAACCAGGTTTATCTTCAGGCGTTCGTTCCGCCCGATGGGGTTCTTACGAATGAGAATGGCGGCGTGAAAAAGAACATCGTACCAAAAGTGAACTATGCGGCGGATGGCTATTCGACCGATCCCTTGGTTGCGAGCGTGGAATCAAGCACGCAGATCTTCTTCAGCTACCCCGCCGTGACGGAGCATACGGAAGACGGCAAAATGGTTTTCGCAACATGGTCCATCGTATCTGCCGGCTCGTCGACGAAATTATCGTTTGAATACACGCACCATGCGTTTACGCCGCCCGCGGACGGCACGGTCTATCAGTTCGTGTTTGAAAAGCAGGCCGGTACGAACAGGAGCTATTCCCTCGAGGTTGATGCGCCGCTCGGTTATCAATTCGCCGAAACGAATCTGCCGTCGTGGACCTATCAATCGAACGATCTGCCGGGCCGGATGATCGTGACGCTGACATTGAAGAAAATATAAAAAAATTGTCCCCATGCATTCCTTGTCGTCGTCCCGCTCCCGGGACCATGACGGAAAGGACGATTTTTCGCTTTGTTCAGAAAGAATGAGAGGTTTAACATGCGACTTAGCATGACAGATAAGCCGCCATACGCTATGCTGTTTCTGACATGATCCCCGACAAGAATACCCGCAATTTCGTCATTATCGCGCATATTGATTCCGGCAAGTCGACTTTGGCTGACCGGCTTTTGGAGGTGACCGGAACAATACCGGAACGCTCGATGCGCGAGCAATATCTTGATCGGCTGCCATTGGAACGCGAACGGGGGATCACGATCAAGATGGCGCCGGTCAGGATGAACTATGAACATGCCGGAACGAAATATGTCCTGAATTTGATCGATACGCCGGGCCATTCCGATTTTTCCTATGAAGTTTCGCGCGCGCTCACGGCAGTCGAGGGAGCCGTTCTTCTTATTGATGGCACGAAAGGCATCCAGGCTCAAACGCTTTCCAATCTTCGCGGCGCACAGAGGGCGGGACTCGTGATCATTCCTGCGGTGAACAAGATCGATCTTCCGGCGTCGCACGTCGAGGACGTGATCGCTTCGACCGCGGAACTTCTGGGTGTTCAGAAAGAAGAGGTGTTTCGCATTTCTGCAAAGACCGGGGAAGGCGTGAAAGAATTGCTCGCTGCCGTGGTACTGAAAGTGCCGCCGCCGAGAAAAATGCAGGATCTGAATGCTGTGGCGGAAAATGTTTCCCGGGCGCTCATTTTCGATTCGCTCTACGACGATCACAAGGGCATCATCGCTTTCGTCCGGGTCTTCGACGGTTCGTTCAAAGTTGAAGATATGGAGCTCTGCGCGTCCGGTGCGCGCTTCAGGCCGAAAGAGGTCGGTTACTTTTCGCCCGATCTTATCGTGGCGTCCGAAATAAAGAACGGGGAGATCGGCTATATCGCCACGGGCCTCAAGGAACCTGCGCTCGTGAAGATCGGCGATACTATTCTTGCCGACAGCAAAGAAGAGCTCGTGCGCGGCGAAAAAGAGAGGCTTGCTCTTTCCGGTTATCGCGAACCCGGGCCGGTGGTTTTCATTTCTTTCTATCCTGACGGCGCGACGAAGTTCGATGATCTGAAGCGGGCATTCGAAAAATTGCGCCTGAACGATGCGGCGCTTTCTTTCGAACCGGATTCGAACGACGCGCTCGGCAGGGGGCTTAAGGTCGGTTTTCTCGGTCAGCTCCATTTTGAGATAACCGCAAGCCGCCTGAAGAGCGAATATAATCTCGAATTTTTGACGAGCTTTCCTTCGATCGCCTATCGCATTCAGAACAAAGGCACCGTGACCGTCATAAAGCAACCGCAGGATTTTCCGGACAAGCCGGAAAAGGTATGGGAGCCGATGGTCGCGCTCGAGATCCTCGCGCCAAAGGAATATCTGAGCGCGGTCTTGAGCCTGCAGACGGTGTTCGACATCGAGGTCGCCGACATCAAAGCGATCGGTGAAAATCTGTTGATCGAGTCCTTGATGCCGCTTCGCGAACTGATCCGGGATTTTGACGATCGGTTGAAATCCGTTTCGCAGGGTTATGCTTCGTTTACGTATGAGATAGCGGGCGAGCGGGAAGCCGAGGTTGAGAAGCTGGAAATTCTGATCGTGAACGACGCCGTGCCGGCATTGACGCGCATCGTACCTAAAAAAGACCTTGAATATGAAGGAAGAAAGACCGTCGAGCGGCTGAAGGAACTTTTGCCGAAAGAGCAGTTCTCGCAGGCGATCCAAGCGCGTTCGCAGGGGCGCATTATCGCACGCGAGACGATTCCCGCCATGAAAAAGGAGCTTGGCAATTTCGGCAAGAACGGCGGCGATCGGACACGGAAAATGAAGCTTTGGAAAAAGCAGCAGAGAGGCAAGGAACGGCTGCAGAGCACAGCTCGCGTCGAGCTATCTCCTGAAGTGTTCAGGGAGATATTGAAGAAATAAGAATCGACGTACTCTGTCATTCCGAGTCCGCGAGGAATCTCGTTTCAACGAAACATTTGAAATATCATCGAGATTCCTCGGCAAGCTCGGAATGACGGGATATCTTATTTTTCCTTGACTCAAATTTATCAATCAGGAATAATGCTTATTATCGAGGGAAAGTTTTTGCTTGATTTGAACGTAAAGGTCGAAACCGAAAGAAACACTGAAATGGCAAATTCACCTACAGCAGACCAGGAATTTCTTGAATATCTGGTAAAGTCACTAGTAGATCATCCGGAAGATGTGAAGGTCGATCGTAAAGTCGATGAAATGGGGGTCCTGCTTTCGCTTCATGTGAATGCGATGGATATGGGACAGGTGGTCGGTCGCCAGGGTGCGACCGCGAAGGCTATTAGATCGCTCTTGAAGATCGTTGGCGTAAAGAACAACGCCCGCGTGAATCTTAAGATCGAGGAGCCGGAAGGCAGTACGCATGTGCCGCGTTTCCAGGGCGGCGAAGCGGGCGGTCCGCAGCCGGAAAAGCCGACGGATAGCGGAAGTAAGGAAGAATATTAGAACAAATCCCCGCGAGAGCGGGGATTTGTTCTAATAAAAGTAGTGTCATGGTCCCGGAAGCGGGACCACCCGTGCTTCCAGTCTCTTTATTTCTTAAAGCATGGACCCTCGACCAGGTCGAGGGCGACGGAAAAAGGCGAGATGGTAATTATCATCTTGCATTTTCATTATTTTGGATATATTATTTTTTTGTCATTCCGAGCATCGCGAAGAATAGGATACAAGATCCTTCGCGGCGCTCAGGATGACTTGATTTATTATCATGTCTCTTGCTTATACCGATTTAACGAAGGGAGTCCTTTTCATTATGGACGGTTCGCCATACGAGGTTTTGGAGACTCATTTTTTGCGCATGCAACAGCGAAAAGCTGTCGTGCAGACGAAGATCCGCAATCTCATGACGAATAAGATACTTGATCGCAATTTCCAGGCGAGCGATTTTTTCGAGGAGGCGGAGATCGAAAGGAAAAACGCGATCTTCATTTATGAGAGCAAGGGACAATATTGGTTCCACGACGAAGGAAATACCAAGAACCGTTTTCTCATCGGTGCAGATCTGCTTGGTGAACAAGGGAAGTTTTTGAAGCCTGACACGAAAGTGACGACAATGGTCTTTAATGACAAGGTTATCAAGGTGGATATTCCGGTCAAGATGGAATTCAAGGTGATCGAAGCGCCTCCGGCGATCCGCGGCAACACTTCGCAGGGCGGCACTAAGACCGTGGTCATTGAAGGCGGCGCAAAAGTGAACGTTCCGCTTTTTGTGAACGAAGGAGAAACTATCCGTATCAATACGCAGACCGGCGAATACGTTGAAAGAGTCTAGCCGTCATTCCGAGCTTGCGAAGAATCTCTAATTCCTGTCGTTCCCGCGAAAGCGGGAATCCAGATTTTTTGTAGTATGATAAAAAGTGATACCCGCCTTTTGAGGGGCGGGCAAGAGCTGTTGGGATCAGTCGCTATCGCGGCAAATCCAGTTAAGAAATCGGGTATCAAGCCTCCATTCGGCGGCGGTAGCAGCGGTAGCGAGAATCACTATCATCACTATGCCGAATATCCGATTGTGAAAGCTGTGATCGGTCGCGAGCAAGTAGATGCTGATCGCGGCTATGATCCATGTAAAAATAACTTTTTTCATGGAGCCTCCTCTGTTGATTTTATAAAATTATTTTATTTTTATGTCAATCTCTCACGAAACAGTTTTTGTCGGTATGTCCGGCGGGGTGGACAGCTCTGTTGCGGCGTTTTTATTGAAGAAACAGGGCTATAATGTCGTGGGTGTTTTTATGCGCTGCTATAATCTTGACGGTTGCGCCGAGCGCGATGCCGAGGATGCCCGTCGTGTCGCCGAACATATCGGCATTCCGTTCTATGTTTGGGATTTCGAACAGGAATACAAGGATCGCGTAGTGAACTATATGGTGGATGGTTATCGCGCGGGCATCACGCCGAATCCGGACGTGATGTGCAATCGTGAGATAAAGTTCGGCTTGTTCTATGAAAAAGCGTTGTCCATGGGTGCGGATTATGTCGCAACCGGACATTATGTTCGCCTAGAGGAGAATACCCCCCCCTTGTCATCCCCACGAAGGCGGGGATCCAGTACGTCCGATAGATTTTTCTTAAAAGAAGCCAAGGATTTGAACAAGGATCAGTCTTATTTCCTTTGGACGCTCACCGAAGAACAACTCCGGCATTGTCTATTCCCGATCGGCGATTATCTGAAACCCCGCGTGCGCGAGATCGCGCGCAAGGCGGAATTGCCGACGGCGGACAAAAAAGATTCGCAGGGGATCTGTTTCCTCGGCAATATTTCGATCGATGATTTTTTGAAGGAATATATTCCCGAGCATCGCGGAGCGCTCGTCACGACGACGGGCGAAAAAATAGGGGAACATCACGGCACGGAATTTTATACGATCGGCCAGCGGCACATCGATGCGGATTTCCAATTTCCGAAGGCCGGTGCCGTGGCGCGCAAGCCTTTCTATGTTGCCGGAAAAGATGCCGCGACGAATACGGTCGTCGTCGCCGAAGGGGACGATAATTCGGCGCTCTATAAAAATGAGGTTTCTTTGACGGATGTGCATTTTATCGATCCGTTATTCGCTCATTCGGCAGTTAAGCCGACAAATGACGGCCTGCCGGTTTTTGCGCGGGTTCGCTATCGCCAGCCCCTCGCGAAGGCCGTATTATGCAAGAAGAAAAAGGAGATAAAAAACGAAAAAGACGCCTGGTCGCTCATTTTTGATAAGCCGCAGAAGTTCATCGCTCCGGGCCAGTCGGCGGTTTTTTACTTACCTGGCCCTGCGTCCAGTAAAACAATGCTCGGAGGAGGAATCATCGTCAGTGCGGAATGACAATAAGATTCCAGGCGACTTATCAACACGTTTTGTTTACACCCTTCTTTTTTATCTATAAGATGAAAACATAAGGGATACATTCCCGAATCAGCCCCCTCGTCCGGAGCGAACAAATATACATGCACATGCATATAAAAAGTAAAATAGTGGCGGCGCTTGCGCTTGCCGTTTTTGTGGCATTCGGGGTTTCTTCGGTACATGCCGCCACGACGGCGGATATCCAGGCGCAGATCCAGGCGCTTCTTGCACAAATACAGGCTCTTCAGGCTCAGCTTCCGACACAGCAGAGCAATTCAACGTCGACCGCCTGGTGCTACACTTTCAATACGAATCTTTCCATCGGAATGTCAGAGACTGACGTCACCGATCTCCAGACAGCTTTGCAGAAAGATGGAGAATCAGTGACGGCGACGGGCACGTTCGATGATCAGACCGCTTCTGCGGTCACGGCATTTCAGGAGAAATATGCGAGCATTATCTTGACGCCCTATGGTCTTTCAAACGGCACGGGCTATGTGGGGAAGACGACCAGGGCTGAGTTGAATTCGCTTTTCGGTTGCAATAGAAGCATTTCTCTGCCGACATCAACTCGTGTTTGTCCCGCATGGGGATGCAATGGACCTGAGCCGATCGTGCCAATAAGAATAGCACCAACATCTACATCCCAGGGGCTTGGCGTCCTTACGGTGGCGCAGGACAGTTCGAATCCGCCTGCGGAGCAGGTTGTCATGGGTTCGACTGGTAACGTATTGGGGATATACCGATTTACCGAGACAACGGGAGCTGAAGCAGTAAAACTTACTGATCTGTCTCTGATGGATGCTGCATCGGCCTCAACGGGCGCGCCTAATGCCTCTTTCTCGAATATACAGCTGTACAACGGTTCTACGTTATTGGGCACTGCAACTCTCACGGGAACTTCCAATAATGGATTTGATTACAATTACGCCATACATTTTTCAACGCCCGTGATCATTCCGGCGGGCAATGCGATCGTACTCACCCTCAAAGGCGACGTTTTATCGTATCAGTCCGGCGGAGCCACGGATCTGTCGGCGCATGTTTTCGACATTACAGGAGGTACTGCGGTTGGTGCGACTTCAAACGAATCAATTTCATTGACGGTGCCCGCCTGTAGCATGACATCGCCGGCGAATGCTTGCCCGTCGGGTAACTCTATTACGATTTATCGCACCAACATCACGGTTGTTGGTGTTTCCGCAACCTCCGACGGCACGCGGTTGCCGAGCACGGCGGACAATATAGGATCGCTCACGTTCACCGCAAACACGGCTGGCTCGGCTATTCTCGATAAGGTCGTCGTGACCTTTTCCGGCACGGAGGTTCCTTTATTGTCCAATGGCGTGGCATTGTACGATTCTGCGACGGGCCTCGCCATAAATGGCCAGCTGGCTTATAACGGCAATGTTCCATCCGAGACGATGACGTTCTCACCGAACGCCACTATTTCCGCTGGTACCTCAAAGACCTACAATGTACGCATAAATTCCAGTGCATTCACTTCCGGCGGGACGCTTTATGCGACGATCAACGATATATCCGATGTGACATTCACGGATGGCGTGGATTCTCAGGCGACGCCGAATCTTTTTCTTCCGACGAGCGCCGTGCCTATCACGATCAATAGTATGATGTATGGAAGCGGATCTGGTTCATCCGTTCCGACGGTGACGATCTCCGCCAACCCGACGGCGATCACGGGTGGCCAGTCGTTCGTGCTCACATGGTCAAGTACGGGAGCGACGAATTGCGCAGTAGCCGCCGAACATGGGTACAATGACAATGGCGCCTGGTCACAAAGCGATCTTCCCTCTGCCAGTTCAACGCAAATTTATCCCTATCCTTCTTCGGCGACGTCATATACGGCGCAGTATCAAATGACATGTACCGGTTCCGGCGGGACGAGCGCTCCCGCTTCTGCGTCCGTGACGGTAACGCCGCCGGCAGGAGGAGTGCCGACGATCTCTATCGCGAATATCTCGGGAGTGCAAGCGTCATACCAGCCGAATCAGGCAATCTCTTTCGCGCTGAGCGGTACCCAATCGAACGGTCAGCCGGTTTCTGATTCGAACGGCTTCAATGTGCAGACATACGTTGGAGTTCCGGGTGCGACGTCGTATCTCAATGGCGTGAATGGTAGCTATAGCAGCGCCACGGGATTGTGGCAGGTAACGATTCCCGCTCCTTCTACTGCGGGGACATATAACCTGAGCGTTGTATTGTATTGCGGAACCACAAACGGCGTATGCTCCGGTCAATATCAAAACTTCGGGCCAAGTTCCGAGGCTATCAAGAATGTCACTTTCACCGTCTCTTCTTCTGCTGCTTCCGTTCCGACAGTGACGATCTCCGCCAACCCGACGACGGTAGCTTCCGGCCAGTCGGCGACGCTCTCTTGGTCCAGCACGAATGCAACGGCCTGCACCGCGTCCGGTGCATGGTCGGGATCGCAAGCATTGAGTGGATCAACTCCCGTGACTCCGGTAAGTGGCAGTGCGAATGTGTACACTATTACCTGCACCGGTGCCGGCGGCGCGAGCAGCGCTTCGGCGACGGTTACGGTAGCAACAACGATCACGAAGTTCCCGGTTGCATGTCCTATGGTGATTCCTTATTGTCCGTATGGCTATCAGAGCGTAACTAACAGTAATGGTTGTGTTACGAGGGTTTGCAATTCTGCACCCTCCATTCCCGCGCCGACGGTAACTCTTTCCGCTAATCCAACAACGATCACCGTTGGCCAGTCGGCGACGCTCTCCTGGTCCAGTACGAATGCAACGGCCTGCACCGCATCCGGTTCATGGTTGGGTTCTGAGGCCCTAAACGGTTCAACGCCTGAAATTCCGGCAAGTGCCGGAACGGCTACTTATGGTATCACCTGCACCGGTGCCGGCGGCACGAGCAGTGCATCGACAACGGTCACGGTGAATCCTTCAACGATCACCAGACTTCCCATAGCGTGTCCCATGTTCAGACTTTTTTGTCCCTATGGCGGTTATAGCGTCATCGGAAGCAATGGTTGCAGTGAGATGATCTGCAATCCTGCGCCCTCGTCAACTACTTCTTCTCTCTCACCGACCACGAGCGACCAGACTGCGATCATCGCGCAATCGTTTCAGAGTATCTTGAAGGGGATGAGCAATTTATTGAAGTCGTTATAGTTTTTTCTGTGCGAAGAAGGTATAAAAAGGCGGATCTCCGGATCCGCCTTTTTATCAGGTCATTTTGTTTTGATTGATTCGCTTGCGAATCTGGTGATAATTCAATAGACTTCAAGGTGAGATAAATATGCCGCCATCGTCTAACGGCTAGGACGGCGCCCTTTCACGGCGTAAATTCGGGTTCGATTCCCGGTGGCGGTACTGATATAAAATAGACCATCTTTTTAAAGATGGTCTATTTTATATCAGCCTTATAGAGAATCGAACGTCGGAGCAAGATTTTTCAGCAGAAAAATCTTGTGAGGCGGTGCCCAGACCTCGCGTGAGCGGCGGCGAGCGCGAGAGTCGCGGGCGATTCCCGGTGGCGGTACTTGAAATTGTCATCCAGCGGCCGAATTGTTTCTTAATCAAGAAAAGATTCTTTGCAAGGCTCAGAATGACAGAGTTGCCTAGATGCCGGCGTGCGACGGCACGACAGAGGAAAAAATCCGAGCGGAGGGGACGGCTTGTTGGAATGACTAAAAATATGGGCAATGGAAAGGAGGCGGGTGATAAAGTAGGGGGAGATCGGCTGATCAAAGTCATTTCAAAAAGCCGTCCCCGGAGCTGTTGCATTAGATAATGCAACCTGCTATACTCTTTGCGATATGGCAGACGATAATTCAACGGAAAAGCAGGAGAATATCTATCCGGCCGAAGGGTCCCGCGAAATGATCGAAGCGGGTGTTTTTTATGGCCGGAAGAAAAGCAAGACGAACCCGAAGATGCGCCAGTTCATTTTGGCGAATCGGGGCGGTATCGAGATAGTGAATCTTCAAAAGACGACCGAAGGCCTCGAAAGGGCCACGGGTTTCATCAAGGAAAAGGTTCGCAATGGCGGCACGCTTCTTTTTGTGGGAACGTCCCCGGCTGCCGATGTCGCTATCGAGCGGATCGCCAAGGAATTTTCCATGCCTTATGTTATTTTGCGCTGGATCGGCGGCACACTCACCAATTTCAAGATCATTTCCGGACGGGTTGAACATTTGAAAAGTCTCCGGACAGATCTTCTTTCCGGCGCGCTCGATGAGAAATATACGAAGAAAGAGCGGCTCGAGATGGAACGTGAGGTGAAGCGTCTTGAAGAGCTGATGGGCGGCCTTGAAACCATGACGCGCGAACCGGATCTTGTGGTTGTGGTTGATCCGAGCCTTCACGCGACGGCGGTCAGAGAAGCGAGGATCAGGCGCATTCCGATAGTCGCATTTGCAAACGTCGATGCGGACCCCGATGTCATTGATTATCTCGTGCCGGGTAATGATAAGGCGAGAATGAGCGTTTCGTGGTTCCTGGATAATATTGAAAAAGCGGTCAAGGAAGGTATTGCGGAGCGGGCAATGGCGGTAGCGGCAAAAGAGAAAGAATCGGAGAAAGAGGTTAAGGCATAAGCATCACAGATATCATTTTATTTTCCATGACAGAGAAGAAAAATTCTTCGGAAGCAGTTCAGAAATTAAGGGAGGCGACCGGGGCCGGGGTTATGGATTGTTATCATGCCCTTCAGGAAGCCGGCAACGATTTCGATAAGGCCGTCAGCATCATCCGCGAAAAAGGGTTTTCAAAAGCGGAAAAGCGGGCCGATCGTGAAACGGGCGCGGGTATGATCCATTCCTATCTTCATAATGGCCGCATTGGAGTTCTTGTAAATCTTCGGGCGGAGACGGATTTTGTGGTGCGTTCGGATCCTTTTCAGCAGTTGGCGCATGAGCTTGTGATGCAGATCGCGGCAACCGCACCGAAGGATGTCGAGGCGCTGTTGGCGGAACCTTACATTAAAGACGAATCGAGGACCGTACAGGATCTCGTGAACGAAGTCATTGCAAAGACCGGCGAAAAGATCGCCATCAAGGAATTCTCTCGCCTGGAAGCATAGAATGTTCTGGTGTTATAATGTTCGAGTGTTCTATCGGGGTGACGTTTTTTGTTCATTTTAACGATAGGGCATTACGACTTATTTTATGATGTTCTTCTTTACCATCCTTCTCATGTTCGCTTTGGGTACCGTACTTTATCTTATGGTGCATGCTTTGCCGCGCGTCGCAGAAGAGCCGCAAGATAAGGAAACTTTTCTTGATCGGTGGGCGCGTTCACGGATCCCCGAGAGGATCGATGCGGCATTCAATAGTTTTTTGGTTAAGTTTCTCCGGCGCGTGAAGGTGATCGCTTTGAAATTCGATAATGCCGTGAGCGTCGGGCTCCGCAGGGCGACCGCCGAAGAGAAGGACAAAAAAGGATTTGAGCTGAAAGATATCGCAGAACCTTCCGAAAATGGCAGCGAGAAAAAGAAGAGCGAAACGGAATAACGCGGGCTAAACAATCGGCTCATTTATATGAATGAGCCGATAAAATTTTTTATATCATGCAAAATTTCCCCTTTTTCGATGCGCATACGCATACGCAGTTCGCGGCCTACGAGGCCGATCGTGAGGCGGTGATTTTGCGCGCCAAGGATGCAGGTGTGCGTTTTGTGAATGTCGGAACGCAGAAGGATACATCGCGTCGTGCGGTTGAGTTTGCGGAACGGCACGATGGCGTTTTCGCCGTGGTCGGACTTCATCCGATCCATACATCAAAGTCGTTTCATGACACGGACGAGCTTGGTGGCGATGCGGACACTAAAGGTTTCATCTCGCGTGGCGAGGTTTTTGACACTGCATATTATCGCGAACTGGCATTGCATTCAAAAACGCTTGCCATCGGCGAATGCGGACTTGATTACTTTCATTTTAACGAGGATGAAAGCCGGGACGTGCAGATCCAAAAACAAAAGGATGCGTTCCTCGCGCAGGTCGCGCTTGCGGCTGAAGTGAAGAAACCATTGATGATCCATTGCCGTGAGGCGCTTCCCGATCTTATTGCCATGCTTCATTCGCGATCGGCCGTTCTCGGCACTGAAAATCCGGGCATCGTTCATTTTTTCACCGGAACGGTCGCCGAGGCTCAGGAATTGCTCGATCTTGGTTTTTCATTCACGTTCGGCGGTGCTATTACATTTCCGCCACGGAAAGGAAAGGAGGCGGGGGATTATGACGAAGTGGTTCGTTTTATTCCGCTCGACAGGATCCTTTCCGAGACTGATGCGCCATATGTTACGCCAGTGCCGCACCGCGGCGAACGGAACGAACCAGCGTATGTCGTTGAGGTCGTAAAGAAGCTGGCTGAGCTAAAAGGAATAACCGTGGATGAGATGGCGGCACGGATCTTAAAGAACGCGAAGCGGATCTTCGGGGTCTAAGACCGACGCCCCATTTTTGCATAGACAACAAAAAAGAGCCGATTTCTGGGCTCTTTTTTGTTGTCTTCCGGGATCTTATTTCTTGTTCTTATGCTTCTTTGCTTTTTCTTCCAACATGATCCGCTTGATCTCTAGCCGCTTCTTGGTTTTGGGAGAATTCGATTTTTGTCTCTTGAGCCCTGAGTTTCTTTTTGCCATATATTTTTTACTGATTTAGTTGATTATTATCCGAAGTGTAACAGAAAATGCTCATAAAGTGAAGCGTGTCTTCTGTGGTCACGAAGCGCTGCTCTTAAAAATTTTTGTGAGGAGCGTGATAACCCGATCGTATGGATATGTTTATTCTAGCCATTTTAGTACGCGCAGGGAGAACTGTGTTCAAATGATTTTATCCAAATCCAAGGTCGTAAGCAGTTTATGAGCTTGGATTTGGGGATGGGCAGCTCTTGGAACTGCCCATCGCGGTTCTTGATGAGCGGGATAGATCAAGCCGTTACGTTAGGCCCGATTTGCCGGTGGTGCATCGGCTGCCGCCGATTTTGCCTTTTGCTCCAGCAGGCTATCGAGCACGCCGAGAAAGTTCTCTCCGTACCCGTGGATCGCCGTTTGAGCCTTCCACTCCGCGATTATCGCGTTATGGTTTTTGGGGATCTTGGTCACCCTGATCAGGGCCCCCAGACACCCTAACTGGCATTGGGTTGCGTGATGGATCGCGTCCACGATCGTCTCATGGAAAGGTTTGTAATCGGTTTCCGGCATTTCATTGCCTCCTTGATTCTCCCGACCGGAATGTCGAGTTTCTGATATGGTTATATTGTTTTTTTAAGGGATTGTCCAGCGTGCAGGATCTGGATCGAGCGAAAATTTCAATAAAACAGGGCCCTTATCGGGATTTTTCGAAGAAAAGAGGAAGCATGGAGCTCTGTTTTTTGGGCGGCCATAGGCGATAAGAAAGGAGGGATTTTTTTAAGAAGCATGGAACTGTTGCTTTTTTGCAAAAGATTTTGTAATATAGATCCATGCTTACAAAACGAGTGAAATCGCGCATTGCTGGAGAGTTTCAAAAGCACGAAACGGACACGGGTTCAGCCGAGGTCCAGATCGCGCTCCTTTCCCGGCAGATCGACGAGCTCGCTGCGCACTTGAAGAAGAATCCGAAGGATAACCATTCCCGTCGCGGTTTGCTTAAAATGGTTTCGAATCGCCGTAAGCTTTTGGCGTACCTGAAGAAGAAAGAGCCGTCAGTCTACGAAAAAGTCATCAAAAAATTGGACTTAAAGAAGTAGGCCATAGTCGTGGACCCACAAAAAGAAGCGGAAGTTGCCATTCCGAGCTTTGCGAAAAATACCAGGCGAGATACGAAATAAGAAGTATGAGATATGAATAATTTATTCGTACTTCATATCTCGAATCTCATATCTCGGTCGTGTGGGATTCCTCCTAAAGCTCGAGATGACTGCCGCTTCATAAGTAAGCGAGTCATATAGTTTATGAGATCTCCAGCACAGTATCCTAATCAGCGCGTCGGCATTTTCATCGATGTGCAGAATTTGTACCATTCCGCGAGGAATATTTATCATGGCCGCGTGAATTACGAGGAGCTTATTAAGCATCTCGTGGGAGAGCGCCAGCTTATCCGTGCGGTCGCGTATGTCGTAAAGAGCGAGGGGATCATCGATATTCCGGCGACACGCCATAGTCCAAGCCAGGGCCAGAATGCCGCTGCAGAAGCTTCTGCAGAAGGCTCGTTTTTCGAAGCGCTTGAAAAAGCGGGGCTTGAACTTCGCATGAAGGATCTGCAGGTATGGGCGGACGGCGCGAAGAAAGCTGATTGGGACGTCGGTATGGCGGTCGATGCCATCCGTATGTCGTCATTTCTTGACGTGATCGTTCTGGTTACGGGCGACGGCGATTTTATTCCGCTCGTTGATTATCTGAAATGGGGCGCAGGACGCGTGGTCGAGGTCGCCGCATTTCGGCGAAGCGCATCCGCAAAATTACAGGAGGCAGCCGATCGTTTCGTGAATATCGAAGATATTCCCCGAGCGATCATGAAGATCAGAACGAAAAAGTAACCGCGTTCGACGCGGTCATCCTCGCCCCCGCCTGCGCGAGGGCGGGCTCCGGCGAGGATCCAGTGCTTCGATAAAATAAAAAATTAACCGTTGTTGTCATTTCGAACTTTGGAAAAAATACCCGAGCGAGATACGAGATAGGAAGTATGAGATATGAATAATTCATTCATACTTCCTATCTCGTATCTCATATCTCAGCCATACAGGATTTTTTCAAAGTTCGGGATGGCAGCGGACAAATCAAAAATAAAATGAGAAATAAAAAGGAGTTTTCGACGGAAATTGCAGGAAAGAAATTAACGATTGAGGTTTCGGAACTCGCTGAGCAGGCGAATGCTGCCGTACTCGCCAAGTATGGCGAGACGGTGATCTTGGCGACCGCAGTGATGGGTCGAAGAGATGTGGATATGGATTACATGCCGCTCAAAGTGGATTACGAAGAGCGGTTCTACGCTGCCGGAAAGATCATTGGCAGCCGCTATGTCCGCCGCGAAGGCAAAGCTTCGGAAGAAGCGGTGCTTGCCGGCCGCCTTGTCGACCGCACGATCCGCCCGCTCTTTGACGACCGTATGCGCCGTGATATCCAGGTTGTGGTGACCGTGCTGCAGATAGATGAAGAGAACGATCCTGAGTTCGTTGGTTTGCTTGGCGCTTCAACCGCGCTTCTTATTTCCGATATTCCGTGGAACGGTCCGGTCGCCGGCGTGCGCGTCGCGCAGTGGGCCGACGGCTATAAGATAAATCCGGACAATTCCTATGTAACGGCAAATCCGCCGATCTTCGATGCATTCGTTTCCGGATCGAAAGACCGGATCAATATGATCGAGCTGGGCGGTCTCGACGCGCAGGAAAAAGACGTCGTTGCCGGATTCAAGATGGCGCAGGAATCGATCAATCAGCTTATCGATTTCGAGGAAAAGATCCGCAAGGAGATCGGCAAGGAAAAAGCGGTGGTGAATCTTGCGGAGCCTGATCCGGAGATCAAGGCTGCCGTCGAAGCGTTCATTGCGGGCAAACTCGAAGCGGCGGTCTATCATCCGAGCAAGATGGAACAGCAGAGCGAGATCGGCAAATTGAAGACCGCGCTCAATCTCCATCTCAAGGAAACATTCGAGGATCAAGGAAAGAAAGTGAACTGGAAAGCCGCAGATTTCCTTTTTGAGGATGCCATCAATCAGCTTATCCATAAAAATATTCTCGAACAGGAACGCCGCCCTGACGGGCGGAAGCTTGATGAATTGCGCGCACTCGATGCAGAGGTAGGACTTTTTTCGCGTACGCATGGCTCGGCGCTTTTCCGCCGCGGCAATACACAGGCTTTGGCTGTAACGACCTTGGCTGCGCCGGGTGCCGAACAGCTTATTGAAACAATGGAGACGCAGGGGAAGCGCCGGTTTCTGTTGCACTATAACTTCCCGCCGTTCTCGGTCGGCGAGGTGGGCAATTTCCGCGGTCCCGGACGGCGCGAGATCGGCCATGGCAATTTGGCGCGCAAGTCGCTCGAGCGCCTGATCCCGACCAAAGAGGAATTCCCGTACACGATCCGCGTAGTTTCCGAGATCATGTCCTCGAACGGTTCTTCCTCGCAGGCGACGATCTGCGCGGCGGCGCTTTCAATGATGGATGCGGGCGTTCCTTTGAAAAAACCGGCGGCAGGCGTCGCGATGGGACTTATGATGAGCGACGTTGATCACTACAAAATTCTGACCGATATCCAGGGCCCCGAAGACCATCACGGCGACATGGATCTGAAGGTTGCGGGTACGGTGGATGGCGTGACCGGTATGCAAATGGACGTGAAAGTGGACGGTCTTACGATCGAGATCCTCGAAAAGGCGTTCGAGCAGACGCGGCGCGCGCGCCTCGAAATTTTGAAAGTGCTCACGGCGACCCTTCCTGAGCCGCGCAAAGAACTTTCGCCTTTTGTTCCGGCGATCCAGCAGCTCAAGATCCCGGCCGAAAAGATAGGTTTGCTTATCGGCCCCGGCGGGAAGACCATCAATGGTCTTATCGAAAAATACGGCTTGAGCGGCATTGATGTCGATGAAGACGGCGGCGTGTTCGTCTCCGGTACCGACCACGCGAAAGTTGCGGCTGCGGCTGCGGAGATCGCAGGATTCACCAAAGAGTTCAAAGTTGGCGAGATCGTTGAGGGCAATATCGTGAAGATCCTCGAATTCGGCGCCATCATGGATCTCGGCGGCGGCAAAGATGGCATGATCCACGTTTCGGAGTTGAAGGATGGGTTCGTGAAGAACGTTGAAGATGTCGTGAAGCTCGGTGATTTTGTCCGCGCGAAGATCATCAGTGTCGAGGAAGGTGGCGGCAAGATACGGTTGTCCATCAAACAGTTGGAGGGATAAAAACAAAATTTTGTCATTTCCGCCCCCCGAAAAATTCGGGATAAACTTCATCGGGAATCCGGGACTGTTTAAGAAAGGATCTGGATTCCGGCTGGAGTTTACCCCGTGTGCCCATACAGGGTTGGAATGACAGATAAAAAAGCAGTAGATCCCCGCCGAAGCCTGCCCTCGCGGGCGATGGGCGGGGGCGACAGAAGATAAAACCTTCCGTCGTTTTGTGCTAAACTATCTCTATGGCTGACGCTTCAGACACTTCTCAGGTTCTACCAACCGCGCCCCCGCCTCCGCAAGAAGTGAAGGTACGGACATTGAAGTCAGATCTTGCTTCGATTGCCGCAAGCGGCGGCGGTTTGCCGCGGTATGAGAATGTGAAGATATCCCGAACGGAACAACAGCAGAAAAGCACCGTGAATCCTTTGATGGTGATCGTTGTGATCGTGCTTCTACTTATCATTTTCCTGATCGCCGGCTATTTTGTCTATCAGCTCGTACTGAAAAAATAATGAAGCTTTTGACGCTGAATACCTGGGGCGGCAAAATGCATGCCCCGCTTATGAATTTTATCGGGAAAATGTCTTCGGACGTGGACATTTTTTGCTTTCAGGAAGTGTTCAGCACGACCACGGACCTTGAGTTCGGCAGGAGCGGGGAAAAGATGGATCTGTATCAGAATATTTCAAAAATACTGACGTCCCATAGAGGCCATCTCAGCCCGAAATCAAAAGGATATGATTACGGCGGCTATATCGGCAAAGATGTCGATTTCGGCAATGCGATCTTCATCAGAAAAGATATTCCCGCACTTTTTCATAAAGAACTCTTTGATCTTATTTCCGACGCCGGGACCGACTGGCGGGAAAAGGCGATCGCGAAAGCGGAATGCATCACGATCGAGATCGGCAGAAAACCGCTCACGATCTGCAATTTTCATGGCATGTGGATCAAGGGTACGCACAAAAAAGATACCCCTGAACGATTGAACCAATCCCGGCATCTCCGGGGAGCTCTCGATGAAATTTCCGGAGAAAAGATCATCTGTGGTGATTTCAATCTTCTCCCCGAAGGTGAAAGCATCAAAATACTGGAGCGTGATATGCGTAATCTGATCCGGGAATACGGCATTACCTCAACGCGTAGTTCGCTGTATGCCACGAGTCCGGTCATGTATGCCGACTATGCGCTCACGACGCCTGGTGTAAAAGTGAACGAGTTTAAAGTTCTCCCCGATGAAGTTTCCGACCATCTCGCTCTCTTGCTTGATTTCGAAATTGAATAAATTTCATCACTGTCTTACTCAAGAACTAATCCTCGCTCTCTCCGCTCGGGGCGTCTTCTTTATTATCTTCTTCGGCTTTGTCGAAGGATTCGATGACTTTTGCTTTGATCGTTTCTATAAGTTTTTTATCCTCTTTCAATTTTAGGCGGGCATTATCGAAACCAACGCCCAATTTCTCGCCTTCGAAGGAAAAACTTGCACCGGCTTTTTTAATGACACCTCGATTAACCGCGGCATTCAAGACGTCGCTCTCGTAGGAGATGCCCTGATTGAAAAGAATGTCGAATTCAGCGGCCTTGAACGGTGCGGCAACCTTGTTTTTCACTACCTTTGCTTTCACGCGATTGCCGATGATATTCTCGCCTTTTTTCACCTGCGCGATGCGGCGGATATCGATACGAACCGATGCCGCGAAGGGAAGGGCACGTCCGCCCGGCGTGGTTTCCGGATTGCCGAACATCACGCCGATCTTCATGCGGAGCTGGTTGATGAAGATGACCATGGTTTGCGTTGATGCTGCGATCGCCGTAAGTTTGCGCAGGGCCTGCCCCATCATGCGCGCCTGGCGCCCCACATGTTGCTCTCCCATCTCGCCCTCAAGTTCCGCTTTCGGCGTAAGTGCCGCCACAGAATCGACGACGACGACCGCGATCATGCCGGATCGCACTAAGCTTTCCAGGATATTCAGCGCTTCTTCGCCGCTATCCGGCTGTGAGATCAATAGTTCATTTACATTGACACCGAGTCTCGCTGCATACTCGGGATCCATGGCATGTTCGGCATCGATGAAAGCCGCTTTACCGCCCATTTTCTGCGCCTGCGCGACAACATTCAATGCGAGTGTTGTCTTGCCGCTTGATTCCGGGCCGAATATCTCAATGACTCTGCCGCGCGGCAATCCGCCGACGCCGAGCGCCAGATCGAGCGAAAATGAGCCCGTAGGAACTACCGCAACATCCACTTTACTGACCTCGCCGAGCCGCATAATGGAGCCCTCGCCGAACTTTTCCTGAAGCGACGAAAGAAGCTCGTTAAGCTGTTTGTCGCTGACTTCTTTGGTTTCCTTCGGCCGCATTGCCTTCTTTTCTTTTCCTTCGGAACCCGTATTTTTTGATTTTTTAAAGTTTGCCATAAGGCAATTATATCAGATGGGAGATTAAAAATATATTAAAGGTTCCGGGCTTTCCTTTTGAATGACCCGCTCCAGCTCGAAAAATCCGAGTCGCTCATAACGAGAAAACGTCACCCACCTCGGAAACTCGGGGGGTGCCCGGCATTTTCTCTATTCGCTCATGGATTTTTATCTCGCTTGCGCTTAGGTTATCCAAAAGGAAAGCCCTCCACTTGGATTTTCGATCTATCACAGGGGATACCAATTACTAAGTTTGAGTAATCGTTTGTAAAGTTAGATTTTTACCGAAATCTGATGGTATGGCATTATTTTTTTGGCTAGTCTTCCAGAAAAACCTCCGTTTAATGATTCTTTGTCGTTCCTGCGCAGGCAGAAACCCAGATTTTGTCATTCCGAGCTCTGCGGATTCTTCACGGGGGCTCCAGGATGAATCTTTATATTTATCCGCAGCATCGCGCAGGCGGGGACGGGGATGATAATAAAAAGAGCCTATTGATATAGGCTCTTTTTATTATCACTTTTTCGCCGGTGCCGTGGTTGTTGGAATAGTCGTTGACGTCGTTGTTGTCGTCGGTGTTGCAATCTGTGGCGTTGAGCTGGACGAGGTTTCGGCCGGAGCGTTGTAGATGATCTGTTCCATGATATTGGTCGTGCCGCCAAGGAATTTCTTTGCGGAGATTTCGAACGGATTTACGCCATTTTGCGGCATGAGGACGTTTTTTTGCCATGAACCGTCGTTTGCAATGGTCACTTCGTCGCCGTTGATGTAAAGCGAATCAGCATTTTTGACCGTACCCTGGATTACGACACTGCTTGACGTGATGACGGACGGGTTTCCATCGGTGGATGTAGGTGATGTAATGGTGATGATGGGCTTTCCGATGATGTGCGGCAGTGAAAAAGCAAATATGAAAAGAAGTGCCAAGATGACCGCTGAAATGGCAACGATTTTCGCGGGAGATTTCTTTGCGAAGCGGTTATTAGGAAGCGCATCCGTGGGGCCGGATTTTCCGACGTCTCCTCCCTTTTTTATCTTGAGCCACCATGCTTCGCCGTCGAAATCGAGGACTTCGCCGAGACGCATAAGATATCCGCGGAAGTAGGGTGTCGGGGGTACGTGCTCAAAATCCCCCTTTAACAGGTTTTCGATATGATTGCTCGCGATACCGCTCACGTCGGAGAGTCTTTTTAGGGAGATGCCCTTTTCTTTTATGCGGTCGCGAAGGAAGATTTCAAAAGTTGTTTCTTCAGGGTCCATGGCGGGAATTATTTCAGGGATCGATCTTTGTATTTTTCGATCTCTTCGCGGAGGATATCCTTTGCGCCATCGATCGCGGCGTGAATGTCTTCAGCTTCAGCATCGGAGCGGAGAGTGATGTTTTCCACGTGCACTTTCGCGGACGTCTTATAAATAAAGCCTTTTTCGTGATGATTGCTTGTCTTTTCCACTTCGATCGTAAGCTCCGCGGGATTGTTTCCGCCGATGGCATCAACGAATTTTTCAAGTTGGGCGAACTTTTTTTGAAGATAGTCCTCAAGAGCAGGAGTAAGGTTGATGTCTTTTTTGATAACTATGATATTCATTTTTTTGATGATCTTTTTTTCATTCTACCACAAAATGCTTCTTGGAAATATATCTCCTGTTCTTCATGCGGCGGAGGAAATATCGGATCATGATCGTGAGATCATGCCGCTGCTTTTACGATCTGGATCTCCGGCTCAAGCTGAACTCCGAATTTCCGATATACCTTCTTTTGGGCAGTTGCGATGAGGGCAAGCACGTCACGGGCGGTCGCGTTATCGGAATTCACGATGAAATTCGTATGTTTTGACGAGATCATGGCGCCGCCATATTTTATGCCTGAAAGGCCGCTCTCGCCGATCAGCTTTGCGGCGGCGATCACGGGGATAGGATCGGTTTTTACGGAAAATGACGAGCCCTGATATTGGAGAGTGCGGTCTTTTATGGCCAGACGGTATTCCTTGCTCCGTGGGTCAAAGATTTTCGAAAGGGGGACATTTTTAAAAACACTTCCGGCGCTCGGGTATTCGAGTGGATGGTGCGTCTTGCGCCACTCTTTTTTCTCGCGGAGTGCGGCGGATATTTTCTTCTCGTTGCCTTTTTTCATGTGAAATGTCGCTTCGAGTATTATTTCCGCAGGATGTTTTTTGAAGAAGCTTGTACGATAGCTGAAGCCGCACTGCACAACGTTCCGCGTGGCGAATCGCATAGTTTTCATATTGAAGCTTCTTACGTTTTTTATATTGTCTTTTGTCTCACCGCCGAAACATCCGGCGTTACCGCGGATCGCTCCGCCTAAGGTTCCCGGCAGTCCGCCTGCCCATTCGAGTCCGGCAAGAGAATTTTTTGCGGCGAAATTCGTGAGTTTTGCCATAGTGATGCCGGCGCCCGCGGTGATCAGGTTTTCCTTTGCGCCGATCTTCGAGATATTGATCTTAAGGACCAACCCATCGAATCCTGCGTCGCTCATGAGAAGATTTGTGCCACCGCCAAGAACAAAGCAGGAAATTTTGCGGGTTTTCGCTTCCGCAACCGCCCACGCTACATCGGTTTCCGTTTTTGCTTCAAAAAAAAATCGCGCCGGACCGCCGATCTTGTAATTGGCGAACTTCGCGAGTGAAATATTTTCTTTGAATTTAGGCATGGAGGGTATGCGGACGCTGCGTTTCACTATTGAGTCCAAGGGGTCGCGAGCGGGTGACCTCCAATTCTGTTTGATTTTGAATGAGTGCTCGTGCTCGCGACCCTTTGGATTCAACGTCATTTTATTATAAAGGAAACAATAAAAAACCAAAAACCCCCTTGCGGGGGCTTGTGGCCAAACAGAATCGTGTGGGATATGCCTCAATCGACGTCGTCGCTAAGGTATACTCGCACTCGTTCAATGAAATTATAGCAGAAGATTTATGCTTTTGTCAAGGTTTATGGGGGCATTCGATGCTCGAAAGCGATGCTTTTATAAGATCGATTCACTCCCAACCGATTCAATAAGGGTATAAAAATAAACTCAAATTTTATCCGTTACCCTTTGTAAAATATTTTTGATAAAATATATCTATTGAATTGATCATGATAGAAAAGCCCGAACTTTCTGAATCAGAGGAAGAGCGACGGATATCGAAACTTTTTGCTGCGCATAGGGTTGGTTTGTATGGGCCAGAAGATATTCATGAATCCTTGCAGGAGATAGCAAAAGCCAATGGCGTGCCGGAATGGGGGGTGTCAAAAAATCCAGACAGTCTCGTTTCGTACTACCTGGGCTATGCCGTTATGACGCAACTCATGCGGCATCAAAACGATGCTAATCCCACGAAGCCATTCTTTGGCGTCGATCGTTTGCCGATACCCGAAGCTTTATTGAAAGGGCCGACAGATGTTTTACGTTTCGGATGCGCTTCGGAATCTTCCCATTTATTGGAGCGCGAGGCTCTTTTATCCATGGGTGTTCAGATTGGTGTTCATTCCACGGTTGATATGTGTAAGATACCTCTCGCGAGATGTGAGTTAATGAATAATGATGATCGTTTTTCCTTTATTCAAGGAGATGCAAGTAATTTAGATAAAGAAGATGCCTCGATAGATTTGGCGACTACCGATCTTTTGCTCGGAAGTATGCCACGCGAGAAAGAATCGGCAGTTTTGACGGACGTCAGGAGAGTGTTGCAACCCAATGGTTCTTTATTGATGAAAGTGATGGCAGGAACGAGTTCGGGTAATCCGCCTGAAGATCTGGGATTACAGTGGCGGGCGGAAGTAGTGCGGAGATATGGAGAAAATGATGGTCGCGATCAATACATTGAATTATCAAAAGATCAATGGGAACAATTGGGGCGAAATTATAGAGATTTCATTATTCCTACCTATGATGATTCATATAAATATCAGAGCTTAGGAGAGATAGAAAAAGTTCTTGCGGACGCCGGTTTTGAAACGACCAATACCCAGAAAGTTGATGACGATGCATCGGATTCGCAAAAAGGATTCTTTGCTTTGCTTGCGAGAAAAATTTAATCAGTAGGTTTTACAAAAAGCAGGTTCTAGGGTGATATTTTGCGCGCCAGTATTTTGAAATTTTCGCGATATGGGAATATACTCAACGCGGTCAGGGTGTGGTTTGTTCATGGACTCGTTCTACCGAATAAGCCGAGATATTTTGCAAAAATTTAACATAAATAAATAAAACATTATGGCCAGCTATTTGAATTTGAAGAAAACAAAGGAAAAGGATGGGGAGATCGCCTTCGAGGCGGAGCTTGCGGCCGATGCCATCGCCAAGCACGAAGACGAAGTGCTGGAAGAGGCAGGGGAAGATCTTTCTCTCCCCGGTTTTCGCAAAGGAAAGGTACCGCCCGCCATGGTGCGAGAACGGATGGATCCGGTGGAGCTCTTGGAAGAGGTGGCGCATAAGGCGCTTCCCGAAGCGATCCGTGAGATCATCGACTCGGAAAAGCTGTCTATTTTGGGTACACCGGAGGTCGGACTCGTGAAACTTGCGCCCGGAAATCCGGTTGTTTTCACGGCTCGCTTCGCGCTTATGCCCGAGATCGGACTCCCGGATTATAAGAGTATTGCGAAAAAGATCGCCCAAGAGAAAAAGCCGGTTGAAGTGAAGGCGGAAGAAATTGATGAGGCCATAAACCATATCCGCGAAATGTTCCGTGGCGGCGAACCGGGCAAAGAAGACGATGCAACGCTTCCCGAGCTGACCGATGAATTCGTGAAGCAATTCGGTCCGTATAAGAACATTGCCGAGTTCAGAGAGGAGCTCGAGCGGAACTTGAAGGAGGGAAAAGAGCGCGACGAAAAAGAAGTTCGGCGCGAAGCCATGGTGCAGGCGATTGCCCAGAAGACAAAAATAAAGATACCGAAATTGCTCGTCGATCAGGAGCTCGCTGCGTTTTTCGAGCATCGTGATGAAGAGCTTCAGAAGGCGGGCATTTCGCTTGAGGACTATTTGAAGCAGGTCAAGAAAACGGAAGAAGAATTGGAGAAAGAAGAAAGAGAGGCGATCGAAAAACAGATCGCCGCAAGCTTGATCATGGGTGCGATGCGAAAGGAGGAAAAGATCACGGCGGACGAAAAGGATATTGCGGCAAATATCGCCGCCTTGAAGCGGCGCTATCAGGATCGCACCGATGCCGAGCTTTGGGAGCCGGCCGAATCAATCGCGATCCAGAAAAAGCTGTTCGAGATATTGGAAGGCGAAGAGCGCAAAAAAGATGAGAAACTCGCGGAGGCCGCCGAATAACGGTGTGACAAGTGCGATTTTTTTGCTATCATAATTGTAATGGGATCACTCTACGATAAAACGCGGCTCGAAAGTAAGGAATATAAAATTTCGCTTGATGCGCAGGAAAAAGCATTGAAGCCCCTGCTCGCGCGGAGCGATGCCTATGCAGAGCGTGTGAAGCGCTATCTTGCGATGCCCGATCTCCCGCGCACGCCGGGAAGTCCGTTATTCGATATCGTCGCGCGGGTCAGAAGTCTGCCGATCATCGAGAATTTCGACAACGTCATTGTTCCGGAAGTCGTGCCGGCAAGTATCACTTTTGACCTTTTTGATTTTCCGCCCGAGCATCCGGCCCGGAGCATGTCCGATACCTATTATGTCGACGACAAGAACGTTCTGCGCACCCATGACACGGTCATGTGGTATTACTATCTGAACTTACCGGAGATCAAGGCGAAGATCGCCGCCCAAAAACCGCTCGGCGTCATATGCTACGGGAAGGTCTATCGCAAGGATGAGATCGACCGCCATCACATGAACGTCTTCCATCAGATGGATGGGTTGTATTTGGTTCCTGACAGTGAAGGGATTCTTCCGATCGATGAGTTGAAGAACGTGTTGAGCCAGATCGTGCAGGGCGTTTTCGGCAAGGACGTGAAATACCGTTTTTTGGATGATACGTTCCCATACACAGATCCATCGCTTCAGGTGGAAGTTGACGTCAACGGTCAGTGGCTTGAGATCTTGGGCGGTGGCATGGCGAAGAAAAGCTCGCTCCGAAAAATGGGACTTGAGGGATACAATGGTTGGGCCTTCGGTTTTGGCCTGGAGCGCCTCGCTATCATCAGTATGCAGTTGCCGGACATTCGGTTGTTGTGGTCGGATGATGAGCGCGTAAAAAAGCAGCTTCATTTGGGGCAGAAATTCGTCGAAGTGAGCAAATATCCGGCGATCGTTCGCGACATCTCTTTTGTAGTGAAAAAGGATTTTATGCCGAATGTTTATTTCGATCTCGTCCGCGACGTTGCGGGAGATCTTGTTGAGCAAGTTGAACTTCTTGATGAATATGAGAATGATGAAAAGTTCGGCGCCGACAAAAAGAGCTACGCCTATCGAATAACCTATCGTGCAGGCGACCGTACGCTCACGAACGATGAGATCGATATTTTGCACAAAACGCTCGAAAAGAAGACTGCCGAAGAATTTGGCGCAGTGGTGAGATAAGATTTATCATTTCGGCGTCGGCGGGAATTCGGTATCAAAAAAGAAGAACAGCCGACGCTAGGTGCGTCGGCCGTTTTGAGATTAAAGTTAGAAAGATTTGGAGAATCCCATACTCCAGATCGTTTTTGTCGGCCGCTTGGATCGATCGTTCCATGATCCGCCCACGCCGAAGCGGGGGAGGGTGATGGTGGTCGTCTTGTTCGGCGCAAATCGTAGAGCGGTTTCGCCATAGAAAAGCGATTTCCCGCTCTTGCTGCCGAAGGCGCCATCGGCATCGTATCCTTCCTGGAACTGGGATGCGATGGAGAACCGATGCGAGAGCGTGCGGACATGTGTCACGCCCGCCACAAGGTAGGTTCCGCCATGGATCGCGGCTTTGTTGGTGATCCGATAACTCTGCAGTTCGAGGAATGGCACTGCGCCATCCTTCCTGTGAGAGAAAGCTCGTGAAGCCTTGGTGTCGAACACGAGGGTATTGAAGCCCGCCGCTTTCGGGTTCAGGAGAAACAGCCACTCCCCGACGCTCACGGTATACTTTCCGAATTGATGAGCGATGGCGAAGTCAACATCGGTTTCGTAGGCATACGTTTTGAATGCGTGCGAGAAGCCGGTCGAGTTCCACAGGGTTGCCGTGGCGAAGGTCTTGTCATTGGCTGAGTGCCGCATGACATCCACCTCTTGCTGGAGAACTTTCTGGTCCGCGAATGTTGCGGAAGCAGGAAGTCCGAAGTATTGCGTCTTGAAATCAACGCTGTAATTGCCGGTCCATTTCGGGGCAGCAACTTCCTGCGCGGAGCAAGTAACAGCGAGCATGACGACGGCAACTACAGTGACGAAGCGGCGCATGGTCTTTCCCTCTCTCGAATTTTTGGAAACTGATACGTCAAGTTTCTAAATTTATTTTAACATATATAAATTTATTAGTCAATATCCCGCGAAGGAGATTTTTCCGATATAGTTACTCATATGGGTAGCTATGCTGCGGTTCCGGAAGAGGTTTCCGATATTTGTGCCACGCTTGCGAAAGCGGGTTTTGAGGCCTATCTCGTGGGAGGTTGCGTCCGTGACATGATTTTGAAGAGAAAACCGAAAGATTGGGATATCGCAACGAACGCGAAACCGGAAGAAGTGCAGAAATTATTTCCAGATAGTGTGTATGAGAATGATTTCGGGACGGTGATCGTGAAAACGGAAAAAGAAAGAGAAAAGATTGGAAGCACGGACCCTCGCCTCCGCGAGGGCGACAAAGAAGATCAGGAGAGCTACAGGAAGAACGACGAAGAGGAAAACAAGAAAATAAAATCGGTTGAGGTTACGACCTATCGCATTGAAGGGAAATATTCCGACAAGCGGCATCCCGACGAAGTAAGATTCGCAAAGACGATCGAAGAGGATCTTTCGCGCCGCGATTTCACGGTGAATGCGATGGCGATGAAAATATCGGAGGATCATGAAATCGTCGATCCGTTCTTTGGGGAGGAAGACATCAAGAGGAAATCCATCCGCGCGGTCGGGGACGCAGAAGAACGGTTCCGCGAGGACGCGCTCCGCTTGATGCGCGCGGTGCGGTTCGCCGTGGAATTGGATTTCGAGATCGAACTCAACACGCGGCGCGCGATAGAAGAATTGGCGGGCGGCCTTGAGGAGATCGCGAAGGAACGCATTCGCGACGAGTTCGAAAAAATGATCATGACGCCACAGGCCGCGCGCGGGATCCTGCTGCTTGAGGAGCTTGATCTTTTGCGCTATGTCCTGCCGGAACTTCGCGAGGGGATCGGTGTCGGCCAGAACAAGCATCATATTTACAGCGTGTTCGAGCACGATGTGAAGGCGCTCGATTACACCGCAAGGCAGGGCTATTCGCTCCCAGTGCGGCTCGCGGCGCTCCTGCATGACGTCGGTAAGCCGCGCGTGAAAGCCGGCGATGGGCCGGATTCCACGTTCTATCAGCACGAATATGTGAGCGCAAAGATGACGGTGCAGGCGCTTGACCGCCTGCGATTTCCGAAGGATCTCGTGGACCGGATCGCGCATCTCGTACGGCGGCACATGTTTCACTACAATGTCGGTGAGATCTCTCCGGCGGGCGTGCGTCGGTTCGTTGTGCGCGTGGGATCCGAAAACATCGATGATCTTTTGAAAGTGCGCGAAGCCGATCGTATCGGTTCGGGCGTCAAAAAAGCGGTTCCTTACAAATTGCGCCATCTGCTTTTTATGATCGATAAAGTGAAGCGGGATCCGCTTTCGCCGAAGATGCTCAAGATAACGGGCGATGACGTGATGCGGGAACTTGCTTTGCCGGAAAGCCGGCGCGTCGGCTGGATCCTCGCGGCGCTCTTTGACGAGGTGCTCGACGATCCGGAACGCAATAACCGCGATGAGCTTATCCTGCGCATGAAGAAGTTGAACACGCTCACCGATGATCAGCTTGATCTCCTTGCGGAAAATGCGAAAAATAAAAAAGACGAACTGGAAGGCGAGGCTGAGGAGGAAATGAAAAAACAGCATCACGTATCGTAGGCGCGTTCAAAAGACATCCATCCGTCATTCCGAGTTTGCGAGGAATTTCATGGAAACGACAAAGATGGAACCGTTCGATTGATAAATCGAATATTCTGTTTTATACTATTTCCAATGTCTGTTTTCCGCGACGAGAAGATATGGCGGTGGGTGACGAACTTATGGACGATTGCATTCGTCCTTTTTTTAATCGCAGATTTTTTTATGAAAAATGGCTACGATTTTCTCATTGCGCCGTTCAGCGTCGTCTATGTCGGTGTATTGAGTATCTATGCCGGAACAAAGGAATTCGATCGTTGGTACGATTTTCATGAAAGCCGTCATCCCGGCGAGTGGTTCGTGATCGGCTGGACAGCCGTCATTTTGGGACTCACGGTCTGTTCTCTGTTTCTGGGAAAAGGATATGTTGTTTCTCCTGAAGCCGTGGCGGATTATATCATGGTGCTATCGGTTTTCGCGCTCACGCAAAAATCGAAACAGCTGCACCACAAAAAAAGGACACGGCGATAGAATCCGGGATAGACAGAATTTCTTAAGTGCGCTTTAATAGACGGGCCGAGGTATTGGCGACTTCGGGCCGTAGTATACCGGTAGTACATGCGCTTCGGGTGCGTAAAGACCGGGTTCGATTCCCGGCGGCCCGACCAAACAAAAAAGAACTCCGTTTTTCGGAGCTCTTTTTTGTTTGGTCCTGGATTGTGCCGAGGATCGAACAGCGGAGGGGGTCGGGGAACCGCGTTCGGTTCCCCGTGTCGGAGAGCATTGAGAACCGAGGGTTCTCAAAAAATGTCGCGGATGCAACATTTTGTTCGCTTCCCGGCGGCCCACAACTTCGATTTTCCGGTTTTCCGGAAGATATACAAGACAGCAAAAGACATCGTTCCGAGGGTATGCGAAGACGAACCCTTCAGAACGATGTCTTTTGCTGTCTTATCGTAATAATCTTTCGGAAAAGAAAGTCTCTGTTCATGAAAATCACAAAACGTAGCTGAGTTTTGTGATTTTTGAAAGTATAAGAAAACTATTTTCTCGTCGGCTCATTCGGTAGAATAAGCCGATCGTTTTGGAATTTTTCATATATTTTGCTATGATGTTCCAATGACCATTGATGAATTCCAGAAGATGGATCTGCGGGTCGGCAAAATTCTTTCGGCCGAGCGCGTGGAAGGTTCCGAAAAGCTTTTGAAACTGTCGGTCGATATCGGAGAACCGCGCCAGATACTTTCCGGCATCGCGAAATCTTACGCGCCGGAGGATCTTGTCGGTAAGGAGGTTGTCATCATCGCGAATCTTGATCCGCGCATGATGATGGGCCTTGAAAGCCAAGGGATGATCCTTGCGGCGCACGGCGAAAATGGCGAGCCCGTTATGCTCGCGGTCGAACGAGACGTTCCGCCCGGCGCGAAAATAAGTTAAAAAAGAATCGTCATCCTGAGCTTTGCAAGGGATATCGATGCTTAAAAATTCGGCGAGATTCCTCGCAAGCTCGGAATGACCAAAATAAAAATCATGCAAAAGAAGATAATCATCACCATTTGTTTTGCCATAGTGGTTGTCGGTCTTGTTTGGGTGGGTGCTTGGTATGAATCCCGTGAAGAGCAAAAGAACAATGAGGCACAATCGCAACAGGGAGCCGCGCTCATTGCCCAAGAAAAACAAACTCAAAATACTATCATGCAAGAATTAAAAATAACTGACGATGTGGTGGGTACGGGCGCTGAGGCACAGACCGGAGATACGGTAAGCGTGCTTTACTCGGGTTCGCTTGATAATGGTACGGTATTTGATGCCTCGGCCAAACATGGCAATCAGCCATTCAGTTTCAAGCTTGGCGCCGGCGACGTCATTAAGGGGTGGGATCTTGGTGTGGTTGGTATGAAGGTCGGCGGTAAGCGGGAACTTGTGATCCCGCCGGAACTTGGCTATGGCGCCTCGGATTACGGACCGATTCCGGGAAATTCAACATTGCATTTCACCGTGGAACTTCTTTCGATAAGCACAAGTTCCGCTTCCACGACGGGACAGTAAATAAAGTTCGTTCGAGAGTGCTATAATCAATAAGTGGAAAAGAACGATCTTTTAAGAAAAAATGCGGCAGGTCAGGCGTTCCTGTCGACCATTCTTCTTATTGGCGGCGTTATGATCGTGATCGCGGCAACGGTTGCGGTACTTGCCGCGACGTTCGTGGATAGCGGTTATGGTTTGCAGGCATCGGAGAAGGCGGAGGCCGTCGCAACGGCGGGCGTAAATGATGCTTTTCTCCGATTGGTCCGCAATACGTCATTCACGTCTGGGGGATATTCCGTGACGGTTCCGAATGGCACTGCAACGGTTTCCGTGACGCAGGGATCGGGTTCTGCCGCCGGTCTCGATACGGTATTTTCTGCGGCGACCGTAAGCGGCCGTACGCGCAAGATAAATGCGGTGTTCGGGATCAGCTCTTCGACAGGGCAGGTTGTATCGATTTCTTGGCAAGATGTCCAATAGCGAAAAGAAAATAAAAGCGGGATTAGGAAAGGCGGGAGGCATCGTGGACAGGATGATGCGCCTTTTGCGCATTCGTCCTGTCACGGGTGGCCTTGAAATAACCGATCAGCTCTTGCGGCTTGCCTATTTCGATGGTGCGGCATGGCAATTTCGCGCTGTCCGCATTGAACCCGGGGTTTCCGAGGGAGGGAAGATAAAAGATGAATTTGCGTTCGCTGCGGCGCTTGCAGCACTTCGATCCCAAATACCTGAGCTGGCGAAAAAGGGCAGCATCATGAACGTGGTTGTCTCTCTCGGTGCGGCCTCGATCTATAATCAGGTTTTCAACCTGCCGATCATTACGGGAGAAGGCTTTGATACGGCGATGCGGTTGAACCTGCAGATGTCTTCTTCGGTCGACGCCGCGGACGCATATTCCGGATGGGAGATCATCAATCGAAACGAGTCGCTCGGGAGGGTCGAGGTGCTCGGTGCGTTTGCGGATCGCGCGATGGTCGATGCGATGACCAATATTCTTTTTTCTGCCGGATTCGTCACGGTTGCCGTGGAGTCGAAGGCGCTCGCCGTGGCTCGGACATTGCGCGAGTACGCATCGGGAATGGATTTCGAGAAGCCTTATCTTGCCGCTATCATCGACGATAGCGGGCTTGATTTCATTATTCTCCGCCATGGACGGCTTTGTTTTGAATATATGAGTCCGTGGCGTGATATTTCTGATGAGAAAGGAGAAATAACATTGGATAAATTCAAGCAGACTTTCACGCTCAATTTACATCAAGTCGTCAATTTTTATCGCCAGCATTGGAAAAAGCCCATTACCGCCATCGGGCTTTCGGGAGGATTTTTCGTCGACGAGGCCCGTGCGATCATAGGAGAGACGGAGCCGATGCCGGTGTTTATACTTGAAGACTCGCTCGGCGGCACCGTTCCTGATGCGTGGACCGTAGCATTAGGGTCGGGATTGCGTGCGGCGACGCCAAGAAGCAAGGATCGGGAGATAACCTTCCTTGGCGAGGGTGCAAAAGAGCTTTTCGAAGACAGCGGAATGCTTGATTTTCTGTCGTTCTGGCGCGTAGCGGTTCCGGTTGTTTTTGGCATCCTGGTTGTTGCGTTCGCCGTTACCGACGTTTTTCTACGGACTACGGAAAATAGCGCGGCGACATATTCTGCATCCGTCATCTCCGTAGGGTCAAATACCAAGAGAGAAATGGCAGATCTTGTATCGCAGGCAAACGCATTCAACAGCACGGTCAGCATGATCGCCTCCGTGGAATCGTCCTTATCGCCGCGCTACGTTCTTATTCAGGCTATTTCAGATGCAGCGGCGAGTAGCAGCGTGTCTCTTACGCGCATCACGCTCCAATCCGATACTACGCCGATTTCGGTATCTGGAGAGGCACAATCAGAAGATGCGATTCTTGCATTTAAATCGGCCATAGAAAATACTCCGAATTTCAGCTCAATAAATCTTCCGCTTAACGGAATTCAAGGAAGCGAGTCGTCATATTCGTTTTCCATGACATTCTCCGAGAACGGATCTGCCGCAAGCGGTAAATAAGCGGACCTTATCAGGGCTCGACCCCGGGAAACGGAAATGCGGGTGGAACCGTTGTTTTTTTTGGCTTTTTCTGCTAAAATTTACGAGTTATGTCAAATGAGCAGAAAATAACGGAGAAAAAGCAGAGACCGCCGATCGTCGTCGTGATGGGGCATGTTGACCATGGCAAAACGACGCTTTTGGATCGTATTCGCAAGGCAAATGTCGCCGCCCGTGAGGCAGGGGGTATTACGCAGGCAGTGGGTGCTTATGAAATCGTCCGGAACGGCCGAAAGATAACGTTCATCGATACGCCGGGTCATGAAGCTTTCAGTGCTATGCGTTCGCGCGGAGCCCAGGTTGCGGACGTCGCTATTCTTGTGATCGCCGCTGAAGAGGGCGTGAAACCACAGACAGAGGAGGCGATTAAGATTCTTGAAGATACCAAGACCCCATTTGTCGTGGCGATCAATAAGATCGATAAGACCGGAGGGAATATTGATAAGGTAAGAAATGATCTCATGGGCAAGAATGTGTTTCTTGAGGGATACGGAGGACAGGTGAGCTATCAGGGAATTTCCGCAAAGACCGGCGATGGCGTTGACGCCCTTCTTGATCTCGTGCTTCTTACGGCGGACATGGAGGATCTTTCGTATGATCCTGCGGCGATGGCAACAGGATATGTTTTGGAAGCTCGGCGTGATCCACGGCGCGGGCTGGAAACGAGCGTGATCGTGAAAAATGGCACGCTCCATCATGGCGATCTGATCCAGACAAAAAGCGCGAATGGGAAGGTGAAGATCCTCGAAGATTTTTTGGGTCAGGCAGCGGACTCTCTCGAACCGTCCGCGCCCGCGATCATCATCGGGTTTGAAACCCTTCCGTCGGTGGGCGAAGAATTTTCGGTGGGCATGACCATTGATCGGCATTCGTCAACCGCCAAGACGGTTCAGAAGGTTTGGAAGGCAGGCGGGGGGAAAGCCAATGGAAAGGAATTGAATCTGATCCTTAAGGCTTCAGATGAAGGTTCGCTCGAGGCGCTTGCGAGCGTCCTTGCGGCAATCGGCGAAAAGGATGAAAAAGGCATTGCTGTCGTTGATCAATCGGTCGGCGACATTACGGATGGCGACGTGAGAAATGCGCTCGCAACCAATGCGGCGATCATCGGTTTCAAGGATCGTGTCGAAAAAGGATCGCAGAACCTTGCCGAAGCGCAGAGGGTCACGATCATCACCTCGAAGATCGTTTACGAGCTTGCAGATGCCGTTTCGGAGTTTTTGGCCGGGAAACGAGGCCCTCAGGCTATCGGGAAGCTTGAAATACTCGCTCTTTTTAACCAGGAAAAATTGGAAAAACAGCTTGTCGGCGGTCGTGTGACGGAGGGCGTCGTTCGCGGTAAAGCTTCATTTGAACTGCTGCGTAAATCAGAGAGCGGGACGGAGGAGGCAATCGGTTCCGGAAAGGTTCTTGGGTTGCGCGAGAAGAAATCGGAGATCACACAGGCGGAAACAGGAAAGGAAATAGGTGTCCTTGCAAACGTCAGTGCGGCAATTGCCGTCGGTGACGTTCTTGTGATCAAGAAGTAATTTTGCCGTCGCGCTCGCCTTCGAGGGGCTCGGGATAAACTCCGGCGGATCCAGAAGGGAAAGAGATCTAGATTCCCGCTTTCGCGGAAACGACAGAGATCAAGATGATGACTGAGGCTTCTCCGATAAGAGAAAGTGGTTTAAAATAAGAGAAACAATAAAAATTCTCATGAGATTTTTTCGTTCAGAACGGGTGGGCAGCGTCATTCAGGAGGAGCTTTCAAAAATGATCATCCGGGACATTGAACTGTCCGGCGGTCTCATCACGATCGTTGGCGTTTCGGTCGACAAAAAGCTGGACCACGCGCAGGTCCATGTGAGCGTGATACCGGCATCCGCGGAAGCGCACGCGCTCCGCGTTCTCAATATGAAGATCGGCGAATTCCAGCACGCGCTCAATAAGAAAATGAACATCCGGCCGATGCCGTTGATCTCGTTCGCGATCGATCGTGGCAACGAAAATGCCGCCCGCGTGGACAGGTTACTGAAACAGGAATAGAAGCCATGGATATAAAATCCTTATTAGAATCGCCATGGCGTGAATACGGCCTCGCGATGCTCGTGGTTTTAGCCTTAGGGCTCGATTTTTTTTTGCCGCAGGCAACATGGTTTCTCGTTGCGGCGGCGGCGCTCGGTTCGTTGCCGACGATATTCGGTGCATGGAGATCGATCGGGCACGGAAAGATTAATATCGACACGTTCAATCTATTCGCCCTTGGGATCTCTTTTGCGACCCGCGAATTCCATTCCGCCGCCTTCATTGTTTTGATGCTTGATTTTGCCAGCTTGCTTGATTGGCGCACGGCATCGCGGGCACATGACGCCGTGAAGACATTGCTTCAATTGAAACCGACGCAGGCTGTGCGCGAAGAAGACGGAAAAACGAAACAGATTTCGATTGAGGAAGTTCGTGTTAACGATATTTTGATCATCGAGGATGGCTCGCGCGTGCCTGCTGACGGCGTGGTTATCTTTGGGGGCGGGCTTCTCAATGAATCATCGGTGACCGGCGAATCGGTGCCGATCGAAAAGTCGATCGGTGATCGGCTGATTGCGGGAACTTTGAACGAATCGGGGACGATGAAGATGCGGGTCATGCGTGCTGGCGAGGATTCGACGCTCGAGCAGATGGCAAAACTTATCCGTGGAGCACAGAAGGACAAATCGCGCTCCGAACGGCTTGCCGACCGCTTCGCGGAGATCTTTTTGCCGGTAGTGCTCGTGATCGGCGTGATAACGTATATCCTGACGAGGAATATTTTAATGACTGCAGCGCTCTTTCTGGTGGCCTGCGCCGATGATATGGCGGTCGCGATCCCGCTTGCTATTACGGCGTCGATCGGTCAGGCGGCGAAGCGTGGCGTTATCGTGAAAGGCGGCGAGTGGCTTGATAATCTGGGGAAGATCAATGCGTTAGTGCTCGACAAGACGGGAACGCTTACCTACGGGAAGTTCGCATTTCGTGACGTTGTGTTCCTTGCGGATATCGCACCAGAAACATTTTGGCGTGTCGTCGGTTCTGCGGAAAAATTTTCCGAACATCCGGCGGGAAACGCAATCTGGAAAGAGGCGGAAAAATGTGCAAGGGATATTCCCGACCCCATCGATTTTAAGACGTACAAAGGGAGTGGCATCGTGGCAAAGACCGCGAGCGGCGAAGTGGCGATCGGAGATGAAAAACTTTTTACCGAACTTGGTATTGCGATACCGCAGGATATTAAGGAAAAATTGCGGCAGGAGATGGATGATCACGCAGGAACGACCGTGGTCGTATCTCTTGAAAAGAAAATAGTCGGATTTTTGTCGGTTGCGGATGTACCGCGCACAGAAGCGAAAGAAAGCATCCTGCGATTAAAACAGCTTGGCGTACGCAATGTCACGATGTTCACTGGCGATAACGAGATTGTGGCGAAACGCGTTGCCGTCGAGCTTGGTATGGATTCTTATAAGGCATCCATGTTACCCGATGGCAAACTCGCCGAGCTTGAAGTTTTGGAAAAGGCAGGACAACGGACGGCGATGGTGGGCGATGGCGTGAATGACGCACCGGCCTTGGCGCGGGCGGATGTCGGTATCGCGATGGGTTCCGGCGGTACGGCGGTCGCGGTTGAATCGGCGGATATCGTCATTCTGACCGACAACCTTGCGCGCATTCCCGAGATGGTAGTGCTTGGTCGCCGCACCGCATCGGTGATCAAGTGGGACGCGATCATCTGGTTCGTAACCAATATTGTTGGTTTTGCATTAGTCTTTGCGCATGTTCTAAATCCTGCGCTTGCGGCATTCTATAATTTTGGAACCGATTTTCTGCCGCTCCTGAACTCGGTTCGACTTTTTAAGAAAAAATAGGAACAATAATGAAGTAGAGAGATAATATATGAAAGCCATCATTGAGATTCCGAAAGGTGATAGTTGGCGGCGGCATATCAAAATATAGAAGCTGCCCGCCGACAATTTTTAAAAGATAAATAAATGAAGATTCTCGTCTTTGCAAAACCAAGTGCCCGGCGAGCAAAGATCGAAAAAATGGGAAATATCATTCCGGGGTTCGATGCGTGTTTTTCGATCGCCATAAAAGAACCAGCTCAGGATGATCGCGCGAATAGTGCGGTCGAATCCGCATTCGCGGAATATTTTCACGTTCCTGTTCTTTCCGTAAAGATCATATCCGGAAAAACGGCTCGCAAAAAAATAGTCCTCATTGAAAAGCCGATTTGAGATAAGTTCTGGCAATGGCGCGATTTTTTGCGCCGGACTTTTTGTTTTTCGGTAAAACTCACTGATATTATGTTTTTCCAATGGGATTTTATGGCAGATAGCCGAGCGGCTGGAGCGTTTTGATGATCGCGTCGCTTGCGACAGAGCCGGAATTCGTGCGATTATCCCCGATAAAGAACGTAACGAGACCGATGACGTATCCCCGCCAGATCAAGGGAGATCCGGAGCGACCGTGCGCTATCTCCATGTCGGTCTGGATGACAAGGGGCATGTCATTGTAGAAATTATCGCCACCGCTTATGTCGGTCACATTACCCACGCTTCCCGTCATGGTGAGCGTCGAAAAGAAATTGCCCTGACCGCTTGTGACATCTCCCGGAAATCCGTAGGTGAGAACATTGCCGGGCAGCGTGGTTGATGCCGTGACGTAGGGATCGATCGCAAGGAGCGTTGCGTAGGGGAATGAACTTGGAACGGATTTTATGCCGAACGTCGGACCGTTCGCCGTAACTCCCGTGATGCGGAGAACGGCGAAATCCGCGAGATCATTTTCTTCGGCGTCGGTGTCATGTGAAACATATACGGGCTGGGCCGTATAACCGAGTACGGGAATTTGAACATAGGGATTCAGGGATTGTATCTCGCTCACCGAAGGCAGTAATGTCCCTGTCGGCAGTTGTCCGACCTCGCAATGATCGAGGGAGTAGCTCAAGATGACGGAAATCGGATTTCCGTTACTGTCCTGCAGCGTCGTCGTCTCCGACGGTTGTTCGATGATGTGCCGATTGGTGAGAATATTGCCATTGGCATTTATAATGACGCCCGAGCCGCGCACCTCTTCTTGTTCCGAAAATGTTTGGTTGGCGCCATCCGTAGGATCTGTTGCGGTTACGTTGTAGTAGCACAGAATACCCACCAGCGCCTGCGGATCGAATGTTGTTTGCTGAGGAAGCGTCGGGGTGGTCGCTACGATCGGTGTCGTCGTCGCCGTTGTGACCGTCGGGGAGGTAGTTTCTGCGGCAAGCTGCTGCTCGATGAGCGCGAGTTCCTGGAGCAGGAGCGAAAGCAATTGCTGTGCCGCCTGATTGGAAAGAGGGGTCGTTGCGGCTTGTGCCGGCATGGCCACGAGGGAGAATGCGATCATGGCGCCGATGATGCCGGAGAACAATTTTCTCATAGTTATTTAATGATACTACCTTTTGGAGCATTTAGGTTTTTCCGGTGCAGTTGAGGGTGAATGGGCGTTTTATGCTGAAAAGGGTGAATTTTCTCGGAATCTATGAAGGACGGATTTTAATGACTGGCAATCTTGACATGAGATTGCTAACACATATAATTTAGATATGCTTACGGAGCGAGGGGAACAGATATTACAGGCCGTTATCCAGGGATTTATCGATACCCGCGAGCCAGTGAGCTCGGGTTGGCTTTATAACCAGTATGATTTCGGCATCAAGCCGGCGATGATCCGTCTTGAACTCGATGCCCTGGAGGGTGAAGGGTATCTTGAGCAACCTTATCATTCTGCGGGTCGAATCCCGACAAACGCCGGCTATGAGCTTTTTGCGCGGCATTTTTTGCAGGTGGAGGCCGAGGCGTTCCGTGAAACGATGTTGCACCAGCTTTTTTTGCGGGCGGCATGGATGGACCTTGCCGAAGAGATGTCGGATGAACTTGGCATTTTAGGCGTCATTGCGGATGTCGCCCATGATACGATCTATAAAACCGGGCTCGACGAGCTTGTGGAACATCTTGATTGGAACGATCGCGAGGGGATCCGTTCGGTGATCCGCGATTTCGAGGCAGTGGATGAACGTGCGCCACGGGCAGCAGAAAAGATCGGTGCTGGTCCGCAGGTTTTCATCGGCAAAAAAAGTCCCGTGACAAAAAGCGAACAGCTTGCCGTGGTCGGCGGCAATTACAAAATAGGAGATGCAACGGTGTCGGTCTTTGCGATCGGCCCGAAATGCATGGACTATAAAAAAGCGATCAGGATATTTAAAAACCTTTAAAAAAGTCATCGTCCGCCTCTGCGAGGGCGACTCAAAAATAAAAACCATGGACGAACCACAAAAACAAAACGATCAGAAGGAAGAGGATTTGCCGGTTGCGGATGCGAGCGCATTGGAAACGAAGCTTGCGGCAGCCGAAAAGCAACGCGATGAATATCTTGCCGGTTGGCAACGTGCGAAGGCGGATTTCATCAATTATAAAAAGGATGAGATGGCGCATCTTCAGGAAGCGATGAAGTATGGCAGCGAAGATCTTATAAAAGACCTGATCTCGGTGATGGATAATTTCGATCTTGGCCTCCGTGCGATGGAAAAAGCGGGGCCGGTGGAAAAAGGTATTTATCTGATCCGTTCGCAGATCGAAGACATTTTAAAAAAGCGTGGACTGGAAAAGATAGAAATAAAAGTTGGCGATGCGTTCGATCCGGCCATGATGGAGGCGATGACCGAGGTGGAGAGCGACCTGCCGCACGGTGCGGTGGTCGAAGAGATCGAACCGGGGTATCGTTTACATGAAAAGGTCCTGCGGGCAAGTCGGGTGATAATCAGTAAAGGAAAGGCATGATCCGTCATTCCGAGCTTGCCGAAAAATCTTTTTCCAGAGAGATCCTTCGTGGGCTCAGGATGACACAATAACGTAAAGTCGGATTAAAAATATTAAATAAAAACTATGGCTAAAATAATCGGTATTGACCTTGGTACGACAAATTCAGCGGTAGCGGTGATGGAAGGCGGCGAGCCGAAGATCCTGGAGAACTCCGAGGGCAATCGGACGACGCCGTCTATTGTTGCGGTCTCGAAAACGAATGAGCGGCTTGTGGGCTTGCTTGCGAAGCGGCAATCGGTGACGAATCCGAAGAATACGATCTTTTCGGTGAAGCGTTTGATGGGCCGCAAATTCATAGATCCGGAGGTTCAGCGCGATAAGGCGTGGCTTCCGTACGATATTCAGGCAGGTGCGACGGGCGGCATCGAGGTGAAGATGGGCGACAAGTGGTATTCGCCGGAGGAGATATCCGCGGCGATCCTTGGAAAATTGAAAGCCGATGCGGAAGCGCGGCTTGGCGAGAAGGTGGAGGAAGCCGTGATCACGGTGCCGGCATATTTTGATGATTCCGAGCGGCAGGCAACGAAGAACGCGGGCGAGATCGCGGGTCTCAAGGTGCGCCGTATTTTGAACGAACCGACGGCTGCGGCCTTGGCCTACGGTATGAACAAGCAGAAGAACGAGAAGATCGTCGTCTATGATTTTGGCGGCGGCACGTTCGATATTTCGGTCCTGGAGATCGGCGATGATACGGTTGAGGTGAAAGCGACCGGCGGCGATACGCATTTGGGGGGCGACGATTTTGACAAGAAGATCCAAGAATACCTTCTTGGCGAATACAAGAAGCAGGAAGGCATCGATCTTTCGAAGGATTCTTTGGCGCTCCAGCGCTTGAAGGAGGCGGCGGAAAAGGCAAAACATGAACTTTCGACCGCGATGGAAACGGAGATCAATCTGCCGTACATTTCATCTGACGCGAACGGTCCGAAGCATTTCGTGATGAAACTTTCGCGCGCGAAGCTCGAATCGCTTGTCCAGGAATACATCGACCGCTCGGTCCAGCTTACGAAAGAGACGGTAACGGCGCCGGCGCCGAAGGGCGCGGGATTCCAGCTTTCGGATATGAACGAAGTGATCATGGTCGGTGGCCAGACACGGATGCCGGCGATGGTGGAAGCGGTGAAGAATCTGTTCGGCAAGGATCCGCATCAGGGCATCAATCCTGACGAAGTGGTGGCTCAGGGCGCGGCGGTGCAGGCCGGTATCTTGCAGGGCGACGTAAAGGACATCCTGCTTTTGGACGTGACGCCGCTTTCGCTCTCGATCGAAACCTACGGCGGTGTGGCGACGCCGATGATCCCGAAGAATACGACGGTGCCGACCGCGAAGACGCAGACGTTCTCGACGGCGGCCGACAATCAGACGTCGGTCGAGGTGCACATCACGCAGGGCGAGCGCCCGATGGCGGGAGACAACAAAACGCTCGCGCGATTCATCCTGGACGGCATTCCGCCGTCACCGCGCGGCTTGCCGCAAATCGAGGTCTCGTTCGATATTGACGCGAACGGCATATTGAACGTTTCCGCGAAGGACAAAGGCACGGGCAAGATGCAGTCGGTAAAGATCCAGGCCTCAACGAACCTCTCGAAGGACGATATCGAAAAGATGAAGGCTGAAGCTGCGGCGCATGCGGCGGAAGACGAGAAGAAGAAAGAGCTCATTGATGTGCGCAACCAGGCGGAGTCGTCGATCTATCTTGCGGAGAAGTCCATGAAAGATGCCGGCGATAAGTTGCCGGCTGACGTGAAGACGGGCATCGATGCGAAGCTCGAAGAGATCAAGAAGGTAAAAGATGGCGAGGATGTCGCGGTCATCAAGGCCGCCATTGAGGCGCTTGGAACGGAACTGCAAAAGATCGGCCAAGCAGTGTATAATAAAGACAATGGCGGATCAGATACAACCACCGAGAATCCTGGGGCGGAGCCAAGTCCAGAACCAGAATCTCCTAAAACCGACTGAGGTAAGGATTACAGAGACTGTCGATAAGCCGTCGGGATTCTATAAGTCCATCGTTCTTGATGCGATCGGCATTGTCACAGCTTTCCTTGCGGGATATTCCTATTTTAAATTTCTTGAAGGGACCTGGCCGCTTCTTCTGTCGATCGGCGCGTTTCTGCTGTTCATCGTAGCTTTGACGCTTGAGACGTTAACGTGCAAAAAAGCATGGGGACAGATCGGTGTTTTGATCTTTGAGATCATCGCGCTTTTCATGCCGTTCTATGCGACCGACATGAAGGTTGTCGGCATCTCCGCGGGAATAGCTTTTATTCTTCTTTTGGCGGGTTATTTCGAAGGCCGTAGCGAATTGGAGCACAGCACCACGATCAGGTTCTTCAAATCGACCCACGGCATAGTAGCCAAGACAGTGACGGCGGGGCTTTTGGCGGCGATCATTCTGTGTCTTCCCGCCGCGAGCTTCGGATCGATCTTTATCGGAGAATCGATGTTTGGCGGATTTTTTTCCTGGGCAGCGGGCTTGGCTAATAATTTCTATCCTACCATCACTCTCACGGGATCGTTCAATGATTTTGCCGAGAGCGTGGCGAAAACGGGCTTGGTAAACAACACGACATTTGCCGAGATGATGCCTGCGGCGCAGAATACCGTTATTTCCGAGGCAACGAATCAGGTGGAGGGGAACTTTTCGAAATTGCTCGGGGTGACGGCGGTGCCGACAAGTTCAATGAGCGATGTGGTATACGCCGCCATAGTCAATATGCTTGATAGTTGGCGGAGCCGATTTTCGGTTTGGTTCATGGCGGGTTGGGGGATCGCATTGTTTTTGCTTCTTCGCAGTATCGGCGTGGTGGTGGTGTGGATAGGACAGTTTTTAGCGATGCTCTTTTATGAATTGCTGCTCGCATCGGGTTTTATCCGTATTGTGGAGCAACCGCAGACGAAGGAGCTGATCGAATTCTAGAACCTATCTCAAAAATATCTATTCGGCTCTCGCGGTCCTTTTTGGCTAAAAAACCGAGAATTCCTCATTTTGAGCCCGTCCCCGCGCAGGCGGGGATCGGAAGTTCTCGGTTTTCGCTCAAAAAGTCCCCGCGATATCCGAATGTCTACCGTTGGCAACGAGAGGGAAAATAAATGGTTTTCTATTTATTTTCCTCGAGTGAACCAATGGATGGACGAAGTCCATTTTTTTGAGATAGGTTCTAACTTTTTAATACAAATTTTAGCGTTATTCCGAGCGAACCAAAGGAAATTTTTCTTTTAGAAAAATTTAATCTTCGATGTTTTATGATTCGGTAAAAAATAAAAAATATGCCGAACTATAAAAATCAGCCAACACCGGAAGAGGAAAAAATAACACGGGTGCTCGACGAACTTTATCCCAAGGCGAAATCACGCACCATCATTGAATATCAGGGGAAACAATATCAGATAAAATATTTTCCCGTGGAGAAAACAGATGATGGAGAAAAAGTGAAAGAATGGGGTCATCGTTGGGTTCTCGTGGGATAAAAATAGGAAATTGAAAATTGTCGAACAGTGGACTATATTTGTAACAATGCCAAAAGATTATTATCACATTCTCGGTATAGAAAAGACCGCCTCCGATGAAGAGGTAAAGAAAGCCTATCGCAAGCTTGCGCACCAATATCACCCTGATCGGCCAGGGGGCAACGAGCAGAAGTTCAAGGAGATCAATGAGGCGTATCAGATCCTTTCGGACAAAACGAAGCGTACCCAGTATGACCGTTTTGGAAACGCTGAGCCGAATTTCGGCGCTGGTGGATCGTGGAGCGGTGCTCGTGCCAGCCAGGGAGGATCACCGTTCGAGGGTTTTGGTTTCGACCCTGATCAATTTTCCGACATGGGAGATTTTGGGGATATCATGGATAGTATTTTCGAGGGTATGGGCGGACGTCCGCGAAGGAAGACCCGAGAACAAGGGTCCGATCTCGAGACGCAGGTTCTAGTCACGCTTGAAGAGGCGTTTCTCGGTGTTTCAAAGACATTGCATGTGCGGACATTTACGACGTGCGATGCGTGCAAGGGGAAAGGCGCAGCTGCGGGCAGTGGTTTCGAAAAATGTACGGCATGCGATGGGCAGGGCGAAGTTCGCGAACAAAAGCGGACGTTTTTCGGTGCGTTTTCCCAGGTTAAGACGTGTGAAAAATGCCATGGTGCCGGTGAAGTGCCGAAGAATGCTTGCCCTGTTTGCCATGGTGCCGGACGTATAATATCGACCCGCGATATAAAGATAGAAATTTTGCCCGGCATCGAAGACAATCAACTGATCAAGATAAAAGGCATGGGCGAAGCAGGAGAACGTGGGGCGGCAGCGGGAGATCTTTACGCACGTGTGCGCGTGGCACATCACTCGATCTTTGAGCGGCAAGGGAACGATCTCATTGTGAGGCACGAACTGAATGTGCTTGATCTTTTGCTTGGCAAAAAGATCGTCGTGCCGACCATCGAGGGGAAGCAGGTAACCGTTGAAATCCCGGCCGGATTCAATTTGAAGGATCATTTGCGGATCCCTCGGGAAGGTATGCCGCAATTCGGCGCTAATCAGATGTTCTCCGCGAATCGTGGCGACCTTTTGGTCGATTTCATGATCAAGGTGCCAAAGCCAAATGCAAAATTGAAGAAAATATTGGAAGAATGATCCAGAATTTTCTCTTTGGCGCGGCGACGGCTTCACATCAGGTTGAAGGCAATACCCATAACGATTGGACCGTATGGGAGCATAAGAATGCCAAGGAACTTGCCCGTCGTGCCGGAGAAAAAAAGTGGCCGGATTATATCTTGAACGGTTTTCCGAGTCCGCTCCAAGAAGAGAATTATGTTTCCGCTCGCGCGTGCGACCACTATCACCGCTTTCGCGAGGATTTCGATGTTGCGAAATCATTAGGCCATACCGCGCACCGTTTCTCGATCGAGTGGTCGCGCGTCGAACCGGAAGAGGGGAAATTCGACGAGAAGGAAATTGCGCATTACCGTGAAGTGGTCGCGGCGCTCCGCGAGCGCGGCATGGAACCGTTCGTTACGTTATGGCATTACACTTTGCCGGTTTGGCTTGCGGAGAAAGGAGGCGTGATGAACGAAAAATTTCCTGAATATTTTTCGCACTATGCCGAGCATATGGCGCGTTCCCTTGTGGATGTTTCGTTTTGGATGACCATCAATGAGCCGGAGATAGTCGCCTTTCATGGTTATTACCAAGGAACGCGTCCACCGGAAAAGCATGGCGTTATGCCGCTTTATCGAAGCATGAACCATATGGTCAAGGCGCATTGCGTGGCATACCGGAGCATCAAGAATATTGCGCCGGAAGCGCGCGTAGGGGCGGCAATGCATTTGAGCTGGTTCGAATCGGCGGGAGGTTTAATGAATGACGCATTGAAATATCTCATGGATCGTTTTGTGAATTTTTATTTTCTCGAACGTACGATCAGATTTTCCGATTTTGTCGGGGTCAATCATTATTTTCATAATCGCATCGATAGCGGTCTCAATAAGAACAGAAATAAAGAGACAACGGATCTCGGATGGGAGATCTACCCGGAGAGCATGTATCAGATATTGAAACAACTTCAAAAATATGGACTACCGATCTATATAACGGAGAACGGGCTTGCCGACGCGCGGGATGCGGAACGAGCATTGTTCATTGAAAACTATCTTGCATCCGTTAAAAAGGCCATGAATGAAGGCGTGGATGTCCGGGGCTATTTCCATTGGTCGCTTCTCGATAATTTTGAATGGGACAGCGGGTTTTGGCCGCGATTCGGTTTGGTCGAGATTGATTATCATACGCTTGAGCGAAAGGTCCGTCCGAGCGCGCGGGTATATAAAAAAATCATTGAAACATGGCAAGCATAAAAAGGAGTTCGGATATTATCATCTCAGCGGATAAAAACTCCATTGATCCCGCCGAGGCGGCGGCTCTTTATGTCGAACTTGGCTGGGGAACGGAAAAAGAATATTCCGCGGCGCGCATGAAGCGTTCGATCGCAAATTGCGATATCGCGGTCTCAGCCCGGAACGATGCGGACGAGCTTGTCGGTTTCGCTCGTGTGCTTTCCGATTTTGCGACCACGACAAAAATACTCGATATGCTGATCGTACCGGAATATCAGCGTCAGGGAGTCGGTACCCGCATGATGCGGGAGATAGAGTCTCTCGTGCAGGGAACTGATATTTTCGGCGAGACCGAACGCAAAAATTTCGGTTTTCTGGAAAGATGCGGCTATGAAAAACGGAAAGGACTCATGGTCTTTGTTAAGAAAAACAAATAAAGCCGATCGTGAGATGGCGAATGTGTGTCTGCATCCCAAGGCCCGAATGGGCGAAGTGGTGCCAGGGGTGGGAGTGGACCACGTCGTCCCGCTATGGCGGGATTCCCCGGATACCTCTCGGTTTCCGGCGGTCCTATCGGATTTGCCTTCCTGCACGGGGAAACTTCCGTTTCCCCGACCCCTTTCCCGGGTTCGACCCTCATTCAATGTCGAAGCAATACAAAACCGGAACAAATAAATTGTTCCGGTTTTGTATTGCAGTGCCAGGGGTGGGAGTCGAACCCACGACCTTGGCCTTATGAAAGCCCTGCTCTAACCACTGAGCTACCCTGGCATAGAACTCGTTTTCGGGAGAATTGTTAAGTTCTTCGGATATGCTACCGTATTTTTCTTTTGTTTTCAATCGGTGGACCTCTGATAAATATGGATATGGACGGGAATCATCGTGTATTCCCGTCCATTATTTTTTTCTCCTTTTGCGCTGATTTTGAGGATGTCGATTATGGCCGGTGTGCCAGGAAGCACAAAAGTCACATGGATACGTAGCCAGGCGTTCTCCGGTTTCATAGAAATACGTCTCTGCGGCGGAGATAGCTTCCATGCGAGTTTTGTGCGGAACTTTATCGCCGCACATCGCTTCGTATTGATCGTACTGGCTGTCTGCCCAGTAAGATGGGTCATACTGGGTCATTCTCGCTGCCTCCTTTCTTGGCTCGCGTAAAAACTCTTAATATAAGAAACCATAAAATAATGAATTATGCAATGTTTTTGCGGCGTTTATCATGGTAGAATAAGTTTGTTATGGCCAAAAGGACTTTTGTTCTCATTATTCTTGATGGTTGGGGTATTGGTCCGAACAACGCGTCGAATCCCATCTATGTCGCAAAGCCGGAAAATTTCGCGTGGCTTCATGATAATTATCCCATGACAAGCCTGCAGGCTTCGGGTATTTCGGTTGGTTTACCGTGGGGTGAGGTTGGTAACAGCGAAGTAGGTCATCTTACGCTCGGCGCCGGGAAAGTGTTGTACCAGTATTATCCAAAGATCATGATGGCGATCCAGGACGGCACATTTTTTGAAAACAAAGTACTGAAAGAAGCGTGCGCTCATGCGCGGGAGTCCGGCGGCGCGATAAATTTCGCAGGACTGCTCACGAAGGCGAACGTCCACGCTTCACTCGATCATTTGAAGGCGCTTATCAAGATGGCGGAGCAGGAAAAAGTTCCGAAAATAAATCTGCATCTTTTCGCCGATGCAAAAGACAGCCCGCCGCACACGCTCGAAAAATTTTTGCAGGAAGTGCCGCAGCAGTATCTTGCGAGTTTGATGGGGCGCTATTATGCCATGGATCGTCAGGGTGAATGGCGATTGACCGAAGCCGCCTATCAGACAATGACGGGACAGTTCGGAAATGTGGTCTCCGATCCGATGCCGCTTATCGAGGCGAATTATAAAAACGGTGTTACGGAGGAATATCTTCCGCCGATGCGTTTTGCGTCTCGCGAAGGGGAAGACGACAAGAAAGTGCAGGATGGCGACGCTCTTTTTTTCTTCAACTATCGTGAAGACAGCATTCGCCAGCTCGCGTCGTCATTTATCGTCAAACCATTCGATAAATTCGCAACGATCGATTTCAAAAATCTCTACGTCGCAACCATGAGCCATTACGATGATTCGTTCAACGTTCCGGTTGCGTTTCCGGCGGACACCGTGGAGAACCCCCTGGGAAAGGTTATTTCCGATCACGATCTGATCCAGCTTCGCCTTGCGGAAACCTATAAGTATGCGCACGTGACCTATTTTTTCAACGGTTTGCGGGAAGCTCCGTTCCTGAACGAATATCGCACGCTTATTCCATCGCAGGAAAGTTTGCATCCGGAGGAGCACCCCGAGATGATGGCGAAGCCGATCACGGACCGCCTCGTTGAGGCGATGGAAAATCGCACGTTCGATTTCATTTTAGTGAACTATGCGAATCCTGATACGATCGCGCATACTGCGGATTACAATGCCGGCATTGCCGCGGTGCAGGTCATTGATCGCGAGATCGGACGGGTTCTGAAGGCCGCTGAAAGTTCCGGTGCGTTCGTTGCGATCACCGGCGACCATGGCAATATGGAAGAGATGATCAATCCGATGACCGGACTGCCCGAAAGCCAGCACGATCCGAGTCCTGTGCCGCTTCACTTGATAGGGGAAGAATTCAAGGGAAGAAAATTCATCAATCAGGAATCGCTTACGATGGAAACATTGGGGTCGCTTGCCGATGTGGCACCGACCTTGCTTGAGATCATGCATATCCCCCAGCCGCCCGAAATGACAGGGCGGAGCGTACTTGACGAATTAGTTTAATTATGATAAAAAGAATCAGAGGAGGGCTTTGTCATGTTCAGCATTCAACTCAGTCCCAGCAACAAAATGGGATTGTTCGCAACCCTGGCGGTGGTCGTATTCCTTGCTGAGGCGATCGTCGGCATATACGCCGGTTTCCGTCCAACGACAGTTTTTTGGGTCGTTCTGGCTCAGGTTGTCGTCGCGTCGGCCGTGGTCGCATGGATCGACGAAACGTATTTCATGGGATACTTCTTCGGCCTCATGATGATCGTCGGTGCCATCTCGTGTTTCATGGGAGGTCGTCATCTGCAGTGGAGGGAAGCAATCATTTTCGTTGCGGCGATCGCCGGATCGCAATGGGGGACGTATCACTTTCGAATTCGGCGGAATCGCTTGCGTGCGCATCGGGGATGACCCGTGCTCGTTCTTTCAACCATTCCTCGCTTCGGTCATCGTGACGAAGCGGGGAATTTTTATTGAAGTTTTATTTAGTCGCTCCGTGGAGACGGAGGATATGTGCTTGTAAAAGACTTAAAAAACAGGAAACACGGGTCGCCCCTCTTCGGAGGCGATGACGATGCGCTTTCATCCTTCCCGCCTTTTTCCGTGATATTCTTTGTGGATCTCGTGGAGCTGTTTGTCGGTGAGGTGGGTATAGATCTGCGTCGTTGAAATGTTCGCGTGACCGAGAAGCGCCTGCACGGAGCGGAGATCGGCGCCGTTCATGAGAAGATCGGTTGCGAAGCTATGCCGAAGCTCATGCGCATGCACGGGTTTCGCGATGCCTGCCTGAAGGGCGCGAGATGTCACGACGCGCTCCGCCGACCGCGGCGTGATGCGGCCGATCACCTTGCCCGATTTATTGATGCTGACAAAGAGCGCTTCTTCGACATCGACCCGTTTTTTGAGATAATTTCTGATGGCGTCTTTTGCTGATGAGGAAAGGAACACGACGCGGATTTTATCGCCCTTGCCGCGAACCGAAAATTCGCCACGGTCGAGATCGAGATAGCGGTCGAGCGAGCAGAGCTCGGCGAGACGGAGTCCGGTCGAAAAGAACGTTTCAAGGATCGCTTTATCACGGAAATCACGCAAACTATCGCTTTTCGGCGCCGCAAGCAGCCGTTCGAGGTCGCTATAGGCCAGGGTTTCGATCTGCCGCGATGGTGTCTTTGGCAGTTCTATCTTATCCGGTGAGAGCGATATAATATCGCGTTTCGCGAGATATTTGAGAAAATTACGCAGGGCGATGACATAATAGCTCTGCGTTACTTTTTTTATATTCCGGCGCGCAATGGCCATGCGGAATTCGCGGACAAGCTGGTCAGTGATCTCCGCGGGAGTTTTTATTTTTGCGAACTCCATAAAAACACGCAGATAGTGTTCGTAATTTTCCCGTGTTTTTGGCGACCGATTTTTTTCGATCTCAAGATAAGCGAGATAATCGGTGATCAATTTCTGCAATTCGGTTTGCGGCATAGTTTCATTATAGACCTCGTCTTTAAAATATAAACTTTACCCAATCTATTTTTTTCAAAAGGAGACAGTGCGTGGAAAATATTTGACGCGGCATTTTATCGGCATTATCCTGAAAAAAGGAGGAGTTTGCCATGTCAAAAACCAAATTGAACCCGAATTGGTTTTTCCTGCCAGTCGCCGTGATAGTTGCCATCATTGCTGAGGTCGTGGGCTATAAGAACACCAAGAGCGATGTATTCGCAGATTTCTGCGCTTTCGGCAGCGTGATAGCATATTTTACTTTGTGCGTATCCGTTCTTGGGATTCACAAGGCGGCCCAGCGATTCCATCTTTTTTAACCTCGTACGGAAAAGCCTCTCGTAAGCTTTATCCATGCGAGGTTTTTCTTTTTTTGAGGTGAAGGTCATTATGAGGATAAGGTTCACGGGGAATTGCGAAGCAATGGATCTCGTCGCTCCCCGCCGTGCAGGGATGAGGCTTCGCGGGGATGATAAAAGCGCTATGAACCTTGAGGGTTTCGCGATATAATAGCACTATATGGCACGTGTCATCGCGATCTGCAATCAGAAGGGCGGCGTCGGAAAAACGACGACTGCCGTCAACCTTGGCGCATATCTGGCGCTTGCGGGACGGCGGGTTTTGCTCGTCGATTTTGATCCGCAGGCGAACGCGAGTTCAGCGTTAGGCTACGACCAGGCGAAAGGCGGCAAGAGCATTTATCACGGCATCATCGGCGAGGCGACGCAGGAAGAACTTATTTTACCGAGCCAGATTTATAACTATCATTTCATTCCGGCGGCGCCGCATCTCGCGGGCGCGCTCGTCGAGTTGGTCGGTATGCCGGAACGCGAATATTTTCTGCGGAAATTTTTGAATCGCGTGCGGCATCAGTACGATTATATTCTGATCGATCTGCCGCCGAGCCTAAGTTTGCTTGCGTTGAACGGGCTCATGGCGGCGGATGAGGTCATTATTCCGGTGCAGGCGGAATATTACAGTCTGGAAGGGTTGGGCCAGCTTTTGGAGACCATTGAGCTCATCAAGAATAATCTTGACCATCCGATCGCAATTTCTGGCGCGCTCATTACGATGTATAATAAACGGGAACATTTGAGCCGCGAGGTGGCGAAGAATCTCCGTGAACATTTTCCGCATCGCGTGTTCGCGGTCGAGGTGCCGCGAAGTGTCGCGCTTGCGGAAGCGCCAAGCTATTCGCGGCCGGTCATTCTGTATCGCCCGGATTCGAGCGGCGCCGAAGCGTATCGTCGGCTTGCCGATGAAATAATCGCGGACGAGATGAAGACCTCGGTACCGGAAGGGGCCGCGGCAAGCAAAGATTTCGGAGATTTCAATGTATGAAGATCGATATCAAATTTTCCTTCCTATTTTAACTTTTAACTTTTTATCATGCTTGGCAAAGGATTAGAATCTCTCATACCGCAAAAAGGGAATGTAGCGAATCAGCAACCGACCGGTCCGAACACGACACCCTCCCTGAATGCCAGCAGGGTTATCCCCGGAATTTTTTCTCCGGGAAATGCCGCGGTTGTTCCACAAACTTTACCTGCCGAGCCGGTGCGTATTGATCTTTCTGCGCCCAAGGATGAATTGGAGCTTCCTGCTCGCCCCGCTGGAACGGAAATTGTTGCGCCGCAAGAGTTTAGCGCGCCGAAGCCGGACGGACCAACCATGCCGGTTGTGCCGGTCATTCATCAACCAATAGGTTCTTCTTTTGCCGTTCCCGATGCAAAATCAAAGAAAGAGGAGCATGCGCCGGAGGATTATATTTTTCATCTTGAGGTCGAGAAGATACATCCGAATCCCGGTCAGCCGCGCCGCGAGTTCAATGAGGACGCGATTCGCGAAATGGCAAATTCCATCCGCGAGTTCGGTATCCTCCAGCCGATCGTAGTTTCCAAAGTTGAAAAGGAAACTCCGGATGGCGTTGAGGTGGAATACCAGCTTATTGCCGGCGAACGCCGTTTGCGTGCGGCGAAACTGCTCGGTTTGCGCGTCATTCCGGCCATCATCCGGAATGTCGATCTCGAGCGCGAAAAGCTCGAGCTCGCCGTTATAGAGAATCTTCAGCGCGAGAATTTGAACGCCGTCGAGATGGCGCGTGCGTTCCAGCGCCTTCAGGAGGAATTCCGCATGACCCAGCGCGAGATCGCCGCGAAGCTCGGTAAGAGTCGGGAAACGGTGGCGAACACGATGCGCCTTCTTGATCTGCCGGAATATATCCAGGACGCGCTCCAAAAAGGGGGCTTGTCGGAAAGCCATGCACGGCTTCTCCTCGCCGTGGAAGATCCCGCTGCCCAGAAGCAGCTTTTTGACGATATTGCCGAGCACGGGCTCACGACGCGCGACGTGAAAGAGCGCGTAAAGCGGTTCAGCGGAGGCGTCGGCCATCGCGGTCGTCCATCGCTTGCGGAAATGGAAGCGAACTTGCCGCCCGAGATGCGGGCCATGCAGGATGAACTTTCTTCGTCTTTGGGGGCACCGGTACAGATCCAAAAAGGAGCCGGCAACGGCAAGATCACGATCACGTTCTATTCGGAAGAAGAGCTTGGAAATATTTTGAGAAAATTGGGAATGCAGGAAGGATAATTTTCTATCGGCTCATTCGGTGGAATGGGCTGATCGTGATCGTCCCGTTGCGAAAATGGATCCGGGGGAAAGAAAAAGATAAAATTGGATTCCCGTAAGGAGTTTGTCACGTACACCGATACGAGGCCAGAATGGCAGAGTGAATTTATATCATTCGATAACTGATCTCTTTCACGCCAGGAATCGCTTTAAGCTTGACGATCAATTTTTCTATTTTCGCTTTGTCCGTGAGCTGGACCTCGGCTTTATTGAACGAATAGCGATTGTCTTTCGGATTGTCGGAATGGAAGCTCAGGATGCCGATATGGTTTCGCGCGATCACTGCGGAGACATCCTTGATGAGTCCGACGCGGTTTTCGACGACAAGCTTCAGCTCGCAATGCGTGGGGCCTTTTATGCCCTTCATTAATTTATTCTTATTCCGAAGCGCGATACGGATATGATCGCGCGTGATCGAGCTTTTTGCAAAACGAAGCCAATCCTCCGATGGTTTTTTCCCTTTTTGCGTGAGGATCTGCACGACGTCGCCTGATTTCAGCTTGTGGTCGAGCGGGACCAGAACGCCGTTCACTTTTGCACCGACGCAGGTGTTACCGACCTCGGAGTGGATATGATAGGCGAAATCAACGGGAGTCGAGTCTGCTGGCAGATCGATGACGTCACCGCGCGGCGATACGGCGAATATCCGATGCTGGAAGAAATCGACCTTCATTGCCTGGAGCATTTCCGTGGCGTCCGTTGTTTGTCCGGAAAAATGATCCTGCCATGCTTTAAGTTGCTGTACCCAGGTCAGTTCTTCGGCAAGCTTTTTCCCTGATATCTTGTTTCCTCCTTTTTCTTTGTAGAGCCAGTGCGCCGCGACGCCGAACTGGTCTTCATCGTGCATTTCACGGGTTCTGATCTGTATTTCCATCGTTTTTTCCTCCGGACCGATCACGGTCGTATGCAGACTTCGGTAGCCGTTCGGTTTCGGCATAGCAATGTAATCCTTGATGCGGCGCGGTACCGGTGGCCATGTTTCGTGGATGACGCCGAGTGCCGCATAGCATTCAGGAATGGTTGCAACGATGACGCGCAAGGCGACCATGTCGTAGATTCTGCCCATGTCCATGCCGCGCCGCAGGAGTTTTTTATACAGGCTGCTGTATCGCTTTGCCCGGATCTCGATCTCAAGGGGTACGATGTCATGTGCGCGGAGAACTTTTTCCACCTCCGGTTTGATGGCTTCCAGATAGGCGAGCCGCGTCTCGTATTGTTCCTTGGTGTTCTTGATGAGCCATTCGTATTCCTTTGGATAGAGGAAAGGGAATGCAAGATCCTGCAGTTCGCCGGAAAGATTATACATGCCGAGACGGTAGGCGAGAGGAGCGTAGATCTCGTCGGTCTCGAGTGCTATCCTCTTCTGCTTTGCGGGAGGAAGCGCGGCGAGCGTTTTCATATTATGCAGACGGTCGGCAAGTTTTATGAAAACAACGCGCAGATCTTCGGAGAGCGCGATGACCATCTTGCGCAGATTTTCCGCTTGGTTCTTTGAGTCCTGTTCTTCGCCGCGATATTTGAAATGTCCGAGCTTCGTCACGCCATTCACAAGGAAGGCGACCTCGTCGCCGAATTCTTTCTTTATGGTTTCGAGCGGCGTGCCGGTATCTTCTATTGTGTCATGAAGCAGTCCTGCCGCGATCGTTGCGTCATCCATATGCCATGACGCAAGCGTTTCCGCGGTGGCAAGGGGATGTTTGAGATATGGTTCGCCGCTTTTTCTCATCTGTCCGCGATGCGCCTTTTCCGCAAATGCATAAGCGTGCGCGACGAGACCGCTGGGATCTTTCTTGATGAGTTCGGGTGTCGGCATATCTTCATCCTAAAACCTATCTCAAAAATACTCCAGCCCTGCGACGCGGGCGGAATAGTTTCGAGTTTCGAAATAGATTCTCGACCAGTTCGGAAAATGAGCTATGTAACAAAAAAGATTCCTCGCAATGACAGAATAGGTTTTGGCGCTATCCGAAATAGTCGATCTTCATGGCGTGCCTGACATCGCGGAGTGTTGCTTCGGTGGTTGCTCGTGCACGTTCAGTTCCCTCTTTTAATATCTTCCGGACGGCATCGGGGTCTTTCGCGAGTTCGTTGCGCCGCTCCCGCATCGGGCCGATGATGTTCTTGAGAATTTCCGTGAGCCGCTTTTTGAGAACGACATCTCCAAGGCCACCTGCGCGGTATTGCTCTTTCAGCTTTTTTATCTCCGCTTTGTCGGGATCGAAAAGATCGAGATAGGTAAAGACGACATTGCCTTTCACGGTTCCCGGATCGCTTACGCGGATGTGGTTCGGATCGGTGTACATATCCGTCACTTTTTTTGCGATAGCGTCGTCGTCGTCGGACAAAAGAATGGCATTGCCGAGCGATTTGCTCATTTTCGCCTTGCCATCAGTTCCAATGAGGCGCGGCGTTTCGGAAATGAGAGATTTTACTTCAGGAAAGATCGGCGCATAGATGCGGTTGAACTTTTCCGCGATCTCGTTCGTCTGCTCGATCATCGGTTCCTGGTCGTTGCCTACCGGCACGAGGTTCGCCTTGAAGGCGAGAATATCGGCGGCTTGGCTGATGGGGTAGGCCAGAAAACCCATGGGAACATCCGCCCCGAAGCCTTTCTGCTTCATCTCATCCTTTACGGTTGGATTCCGTTCGGCGCGCGCGAGCGTGACGAGGTTCATAAAATACATCGTGAGTTCTGCCAGTTCCGGCACGAGCGATTGGATGAAGATCGTTGATTTTTTCGGGTCGATGCCGGCGGCGAGGTAATCAAGTGCGACCTCGACGATATTATCCCGGACCTTTTCGGGATTTTCCGCATTGTCGGTCAGGGCCTGCATGTCGGCGATGATGATGAACTGCCGGTATTCATCCTGCAGTTTGACGCGGTTTGCAAGCGAGCCGACATAGTGTCCCAGGTGGAGCTTTCCCGTCGGTCGGTCGCCCGTTAAAATGATTTTTTTCAAAGATGCGGTCATGATTTTATTTTAGAGCCTATCTCGAAAATACTCCAGCTTGCGAGCGGGATAGTTTGGAAACAGGTTTTTTTAGAGTCCATCTCAAAAATCATTTTCTTTCACAGTCATTCCGAGCCTTGCGAGGAATGACAAAGGAGACTTTGGAAACAAATTCTAGTTTTAAACAATAAAAAGCCGCTTTACCGAGCGGCTTTTTTACTATATGACGACTTTGTTTTCTTTTCTTTCGGTGGATTTTTCTGCCATTCCTTGAATGCTTCTTCGAGGTCGGCCTCGGACTCCGGCTTTTTGCTCATGAGGAATGTGCAGGCAGGCCAGCGGTTGCAGGCATAGAACGGCCGTCCGCGGCCGCGCGATTTTTTAAGGACGATATCGCCGATCTTCGGACTATTTTCCGATTCGTTTTCGTTTCTGGTCCATTTGCCGTTCTCCGTCTGCCATTTACAGTTCGGGCATTTGAAGCCGGTCTTGTCCCATATCTTTGAAATGCCTTTGCATGTTGGATAATCGATGCAGCCAAGGAAATATCCGAAGCGTCCGCGACGTACCTTCATCGGCTTGCCGCAGATCGGGCAGCGTTCATCTTTTGTTTTTTCTTCGAGGGCCTTGATCTCTGCGGCTTCTTCCGGCATCGGGAGCGTGATTTTCGCGCCCGGTTGGGGACAGGCGAGGAATTTTCCCATGCGTCCGAATTTGATGATCATCATCTCGCCCGGATGTTGCGGGCAGGGGACGTCCGATATTTCAACCTGCTTTTCAACGGAAGCTTCTTTTTCCGTGAGATTCTTTTTGAACGGGACGTAGAATTCGCGGCAGACATCGGTCCATTTCATCTTGCCTTCGGCGATCTCATCGAACTCCTCTTCGATGCGGGACGTGAATTTGATGTCGACGATCTCCGGAAAGTTTTCGACGAGCAGATCGTTCACCAGAATACCGATCTCGGTTGGCTGATATTTCTTTTCGATCTTTTCGACGTAGCCGCGATCTTGGATGGTCGAGAGCGTCGGTGCGTAGGTCGACGGCCGACCGATACCTTCCGCTTCGAGCGCTTTCACGAGCGTCGCGTCCGAATAGCGTGCCGGCGGTTCGGTGAAATGCTGGATCGGCAATATTTCCTCGACCGAAAGCGGTTGATTGATCTCGAGTTTCGGTAATTTTCCTTCGATCTCGTCCGATGCGTCATCGTCGCGGCCTTCGGTATAGACGCGGATGAAACCGTCGAATTTCACGGTTTGGCCATTGGCGCGGAAGGTTTCTTTTTGCGAAGTTTCAGCTTCAATATCGACGGCGGTCTGTTCAAGAAGTGCCTCTTTCATCTGCGACGCGATGGTGCGTTTCCAAATGAGATCGTAAAGTCGGACACTATTTCTGTCCTTGATGCCAAGTGATCCTGCGGAGGTTGCCGCGAGACTCGTCGGGCGGATGGCTTCATGCGCTTCCTGGGCACCCTTGCTTTTCGTGGTGTACCGGCGCGGTTCGGGGAGCGCGTAGTTCGCGCCGAACTCTTCCGTGATCACGGTGCGTGCTTGGGCAAGAGCGGATTCGGCGAGATTCACACTGTCGGTTCTCATATAAGTGATAAAACCGTTCTCGTAGAGATGCTGGGCGATCATCATGGTTTGCTTTGCCGAGAAACCGAGCTTGCGTGCCGCTTCCTGCTGGAGCGTGGAAGTAGTGAATGGCGCCGATGGATTGCGCCGGATATCTTTTACGGCAATGTCCTTGATATGGAACTTTGCCTCACGAACACCATCCACGATCTTTTTCGCATCGGCTTCGGTCGCGATGCCCATTTTACCGATCGCTTTTTCGTTCACGCTCACGAGTGTGGCAGGAAAAGCAGTCTTTGATTTTTCGGGTAAAAATTTTCCCTCGATCGTCCAATACTCCTCTTTATTGAAAGCTTGGATCAGCCGTTCGCGTTCCACGACGAGGCGAACAGCAACGCTCTGCACGCGACCGGCGGAAAGCCCATAGCGAACTTTGCGCCAGAGGAATGGAGAAAGCTCGTAGCCCACGAGGCGATCGAGCACGCGGCGCGCCTGCTGGGCGTCGACGAGGTTGATATCGAGATCGCGCGGATGCTCGAGTGCGCGGAGGATCGCTTCTTTTGTTATCTCGTGGAAAGCGATGCGCTCAGTGATCTTTTTCTTATCTCCTTTCTTTGTGCCGTCAAGATCAAGCGCCTGGATCAGATGCCAGGCGATCGCTTCTCCTTCGCGGTCTTCATCGGTTGCGAGAATGACGCGCGTCGCTTTTTTTGCGAGCTTCCTGAGATTTTCGACCACTGGTTCCGCTTTCTTTGGAATGACATAGGTCGGCTCGAAATCATGCTTTACGTCAATGCCGATCTTGCTTTTGGGCAGATCGCGGATATGGCCATACGACGATTCGACGACAAAATCCTTGCCGACGAACTTGCCGATGGTCTTTGCTTTAGTTGGTGATTCAACGATGATGAGATCCATTGTCTTGTCGTTACCGCTCCCGCCTGCGCGGGGATAAACTCCAGCGGGAATCCAGATATTATGTTGTTTAGTTTAACATATAACCGTCGCCCAGCTCTTTTATCATTCCTTTAATATAGAGCGTACTGACGGTTTGGTTCGCGATACGGGGTTCAAGTTTAGTCATATCGATTATTTTGTCAATGTCCGCTGCTTCGCTACATCCAGCGAGAAATTTCAGAATGGTTCTTTCTTCCGGCGTTCCGGCGGATAGAGAGGCGTCTGCTTTTTCCTTTAATATGCCATAAGATTCAAGAACATCCTCCGTGCAAGTGACAAGTTCCGCGCCTTGACGGATAAGCCGATTCGAACCTTTGAAGTTCGGATGCGCGACCCCGCCGGGCACGACGAATACGTCGCGATTTTGTTCGAAAGCGAAACGTGCGGTTGCGAGCGAGCCTGACCGTTCCGGCGATTCAATGACGAGCGTGCCCTTGGAGACGCCGCTTATGATGCGGTTGCGTTCAAGGAAGCGTGATGGATACGCCGGCATGTCGGGCGGATATTCCGAGATGATCGCGCCACCTTGGGCGAGGATTTTCCGTGCAACGGATTCGTTGTTCCGCGGATAGATATTCGCAAGGCCGCAGGCGAGGACGGCGATAGTTCTGCCTCCGGCATCAAGGCATCCCTCATGTGCAGCGGCATCGATGCCGAATGCAAGTCCGCTCGCGATGGAGATGCCTGCACGTGCGAGCTCCGTGGCGAAGCGTCGGGCGGTGCTTTTTCCGTCAGGCGTTGCCCGTCGTGTTCCCACGATCGCGATCGTCAGTTGATCGTTGTCGGGCGGCGTCCCTTTTATATAAATGCCGAACGGCGGATGGGGGATCTCGCGGAGCAGGGGCGGATATTGCGGATCTTCTTTAAGCACGAGTGAGATGCCGCGTTCGCGCAGTTTTTTATAAGCCGTTTCGGGGCTTGGCGTGTTTTGGAGATCGGGTGCTGCTCGATACGCTTCCTCCCAGCTCGCAAAGTTCTTCTTCAGCCGCGAGATATCCGCATAGCTGCCCGCGGCGTGCTGAGCGATGGCGTGATAAAAAATAGCTTCTTTCTCCATCTTTTCCACCATACCCGTGACAGTGAAAAAGAAAAGAAAGGTTTAATCTTTTTATAATCTTTTTCGATTGCTCAAAAGTTGCTCGTAGAGCGTGCGCATTTTCTCGCCGCAGGCTTCGAGGGATTGTTCTTTGACGACGCGTTCCTTGGCGCGTGCGGCAAGGAGATCGCGTTCTTCTTTGTTTTCCAGGAGCCGCGCGAGCTTCGGAGCGAATTCGTTCTCATTCTGCGCCATAAGGCAATCGCTCTCATCGGTGAAATAGCCGCGATAGGCGGGCAGGTTGCGCAAGAGCATCGGCACGCCGATTGCGGCAGCTTCCACGTTCGTCATTCCTTGGTTTTCTTCGTAGGAAGGGAAAATATAAATATCGAGCGCATTGAATGCGGCGACGATATCTTTCGCGTAGCCTGTGAACATCACGTTCGGAGGCAGGTCTTTCGGTAAGGGTTTTGCAAGGAATGAACTGTAGATCTTCCCGAACCAGACGAACGTATGCTGCGGGAATTTGCGGGCGAGCGCAATGAACGTGTCGATGCCTTTGCGCGGAATGGCGAGTCCGACGGTTCCGATGACCATGCCGCTCAAATGGTATTCGTCCCGCGCCGCCGCACGTTTTTCTTCGTCTTTCTTGAAAACATGAACATCGACGCCATTCGAAACGGCAATGAGCTTTTTAGGATCAAGACCGTAGCGGACAAGAAGCGATTTAGTGTATTCGCTTGGGCAAAATACGATATCCGCGAGACCGTAGGCATAGGTCAGATAACGTCGGACGAGGGGATAGGTAAGCTTGCCGAACCAAAAGACATCGCGACTGTCCTCTGCGGTGACATGCGACCAGATCGCGACCGGCATACCCTGGCGGTGCGCTTTGTGGATCAGACGGATCGAATTGAACCATGGCGTGTTGATCTGAAGGATGTCGCAGGATTCATCCCATGTTTCGACGAATTCGATGCCGCTCCTTGTAAGAACCTCTTTCTGGTTGCGGTACGAAGAGAGAAGGCCGGTACCGATGTTTTTATAGAGCCGTCCTCCTGCTAGGTGATAATATTCGAGATAGAGGCAGATTTTCATGTTTTTTTGATGTTTATCTTTGAGATGGGTTTTTGATAATTGCTTCGTACAGCGTGACCATGGATCGTGCAATATTTTTTTTCGAATATTGTTCTGCGAGTTTGCGTGATGCATTTCCTTTTTTGCGAAGGCTTTCCGGCGAAGAAAAAATTTCAATGATGGCGCGGGCGAGGAGCTTTGGCTCGCCGGGCGGGGCGAGCAATCCATTCTCATTGTGGTGCACGATATCAGGGATCCCTCTTGCGCGTACCGCCACGACCGGCAGGCCGCAGGCCATCGCTTCGATGATCGAGATCGGCATGTTCTCGCTTTGGCTTGCCGTAATGAAGGCATCATTTGCCCAGAGCGCATTCCTGAGCTTTTCGCCATGGAGCATGCCGGTGAAGATGATCTTTTTTTCGCACCCAAGCTCGCGCGACAAACCCTCGAGTTTTTTTCGTTCAGGCCCGTCGCCGACGATCATGAGCGTTGCATCGGGCATTTCCTTCAGCGCGATGCAAAAAGCCTCGAGGGCCTGATCGATGCTTTTCTCGTAACTTACGCGTCCCATGTAGACGATGGCATGTTCTCCGGTACCGAATTGTTTTTTAAGGTCTTTTTTGCGCGAGGTGCTTTGTATCGGAACAAAAAATTCGGTGTCTGCCGGATTGGGAATGATATGCATGGGAGAAGTCAGTCCGTGTTCTATGAGCGCGGATCCCAGCGCGCGTGACGGACTCGTAACCGCATCCGCACGATTATAGTAGGTAACTGTGTATTGCCAGGAGAATTTTCTTCCCCATGGATAATCAAGTTTCACGTGTTTCAGGTAATCATCGAAAAAGGTATGGTGCGTTCCTACGAGAGGAACGTTCAATATGGTTTTCCCCATCACTGCGCCCCATCCGGCGAGAAATGGCGTGTGAGCATGGATGATATCAGGTTTGAATTCTTTGAGCGCACGGATCGTTCCGGGGCCAGGTAGAAGAGCAACCGAGAGCCCCTCCCCGGGATAGATGGACCTTGGCATGGAGAACGACGGTATTTTGTGCACGGTGAACGGTTTGTCCCCGGTTTGTTTTTCAGCGCGATCCTCTCCGAGCACGGTGAATATTGCGACGTCATGCCCGAGTTCCGTGAGCGCGTTGGCGAGGTCTCTGGCAACGCTCGCGACGCCGTTCACCTGCGGAGGAAAGGTATCGCTCCAAATGGCTATTTTCATGGCATTTTTAAAGCTTATTTCATTGCCGATCGGCTTGAGGTTCGCGGTTTTGTCCGGCGGCGCATTGCGGAGGATGTAGTGGAAGATTTTTTAGGGGTCCTCGTTTTCCCGATCTTTCTTTGTCTTCCCGGCTCGATGTTTTTCGCCATATTCGCCTTCGCGAGAAATGAAGATTTTTGGGAGTGCGGGGATGTTTTCGGGCTGGATATTTCATAGTGATCATTCATGAGAAATGGCAGGAGCTTTCCTGCGAGATCATCCTGATTTCTTGATGCAAGGAAATGGCCGTCGCCAGCGATCGTTACCGCATGTGCGTTTTTTATCTTGCGTGACATATCCGCCACCTCTTGTTCGGTGAGGTAGGGATCGGTCATGCTCCGGACAATGAGCGTAGGGCAGGCGATAAGAGGGAGCGATTCCGAGAGATCGAGCCGCAGAGTCTGGGCAAGAGTCCAAAAATTCACCGAGAGCGGCATGGTGAACAGTCCCGTGAACGTCGATTCAAAATAGCCGGTTGATTTTCCCTGTTCGAAATAATGATAATGCGTGCGGCGTTGCGGATAACTGAACCATGCAAGGCCGTCGAAAAATTTCGCAAGTATCGGGGCGGCGGGTGAGAGAGTTTGGTAATGCAGGGGATTCATGAAATTCGTGCTTACCAAGGCAAGCCTGCGAAGCATCCCGGGATTCGCTGCGGCGTATGCAAGAGAAACATATCCTCCGAACGAGTATCCCACCATGTCGAATTCCTGCAACCGTTCCTGTTCGGCGATCAGACGGACATCTTCCGCAAAGACGGGCAGGGTGTACCACTCTTTCCTTTTTGATTTATCGGAAAAACCGTGCCCGCGAAGATCGGGTGCGATGGACCGGATACCCTGTGCGGCGAGTTTTTCCATGAGCGTAAGCCAGGTGGTGTGGTTCGATGAAAGACCATGAAGCAATATCACGGTCTGATTGCTTCCTTCCGGACCGGCGGCGAAATAATAAATATCGCCCTTGTCCGTCATGACCCGTTTTTTTTCAGGAGAAAAGTCCATGTCAGTTTATTTTATCATTTCGCTCCCGTGCCGTGGCGCCGAGGAGGTGCGATCCATGGTTCGGCAAGATTCGATCCCGGCTCCGGATCTTTCGGAAGCTGAAGCGACGGACGGTTCGATCATTCTTCCTTCAGATATTTTTTGACGAATTTCGATAGGGGGATGTAAACGATAAGGCAAAGTATCACAAGCAAGATAGCGGCCCATCCGGCGAATTTAAAGAATTTGTCGAATGTTGCATACGCTTGGCCGAAATAGAATCCGATAAGAAGCAGAATGAGCGATTTCGGCAGGGTTCCCAGGAAATTGAACCAGAGGAATTTTGAGAGTGGCATGCGGGCCATGCCGGCGGCAATGAGGACAGGGCCGCCCAGGAAGTGAGAGATCTTCCCGAAAATGAGCGTACCCCCGGGATGTTTTTTGAAATGTGTTTCCAGCCGTCCGATCACTTCGGGTTTGATACCGAAATTGCGCCCCCATCGTTCGACGACCAGTTTTCCGCCCCAACGGCCTTGAGCATACATGATAACGTCGCCTAAAACGTCCGCGACAACAATAAGAGGGAAGCAGATAAAAAGATTGAATTGGCCGAGTGACGCAAGAAATCCCGCGAGAATCGTGACGATCGGCCCCTCAATGACGACGAGAGGGAATAGGATAACGTAGCGATAGGCAAGAAGCCACGTAAGAACAGTCGCTGTTTTCATGATAGGACTATTTTACCGCTCCGTAAGCTTTCTGGCGATATCCTCGGAAATGCTGTCAAGAAGCGCGCGAGCTGTTTTTGTGATCGGTTTTAAAACGAACTCTTCGGCTTTTTTCCTGCCGTGTTCTTCTTTGGGGCGAATACCCACGCGAACGCGAGCGAAACTGTTTACGCCAAGCGCGGCGATGATCGATTCCACGCCATGATGTCCGGCTGCTCCGCGCTCGCGTGAGATCTTCCAGGTGCCGAGCGGAAGATCGCTGTCATCATGGAAAATGATAACGTCTTCCGGCGAAACGTTGAATTTTCGAACTGCCTCGCGAACCGCCCTGCCGGATTCGTTCATGAAGGTCATTGGCTCCACGAATATCAATTCACCGCTCTGTGCGTAGGTAAAGATTCTTTTATAGGTTTTCCAGGTGAGCGCGTTGCTTCCGGAGAATATCGCCGCGACCGATTCAAGCAGTATCCTCCCCGCATTATGATAGGTATTTTCGTATGATGCTCCGGGATTGCCGAGGCCGACGGCGAGAAATGGCCTTGAGGGTTCTTCCCTGGTGTTATTCTCCGAATGAAGTTCGCTCCGTTTTTTTTCAAAAACTTCCCGCAGCTCCGGGGAATCTTGTCTCATGCCTTGATTATTCCATAACCGCCTCTATAATAAAAGGCATTGAAGATAGTCATTCCCACTGCATGAGAAAATTCTTAGCTTCCCTTCTTGAAATCCTTGAGATCGCCATCATCGCTGTTGCTGCGGTGATATTGATTCGGACGTTTCTTATCCAGCCGTTCGCCGTCGTCGGGGACAGCATGAAGCCGAACTTCGCGGGAGGCAATTATGTTTTGGTTGACGAATTGACCTATCGGATCCGTCCGCCGGAACGCGGCGAGGTCGTCGTGCTTCATGATCCGGAAGATTACAGCACCTATTTCATCAAGCGGATCATCGGGCTTCCCGGCGAACGCGTGGCGATCGCAAGCGGCACGGTGACGATCTACAATGCAGATCATCCTGCGGGATTCACTCTTGATGAATCTTATCTTCCGCAGGGAACCGTGACTTCGGGTAATGAGACCTATACGCTTTCTTCGAGCACCTACCTTCTGCTTGGCGACAATCGTCCCGATAGTTATGATTCGCGCGCCTGGGGACCGTTGCCCGCGAAGAACATTGTGGGATTGGTGAGAGTGCGGCTGTGGCCGCCCGATGAGATCACGGCCTTTTCTGCGCCGACATACTGAGAACGATAATTTTCAATGACATCCGGTGGTACGGTCCCTCCTCTTGAAAATCAAAATTGTTAAATTGAAAAATTGACGATTTCCATGGATCAAAAAGAAAAGACAAAAGAAAAACCGGAAGCGTTTCGAGCCCAGAAGGGGATGCATGACATGCTTCCTGCCGACGAGCCGTATTGGGAGAAAATAGAAACCGCGGCGCGATCCTTGGCGCGTGCGTACAATTTTGGTTCCATCGAGACGCCGATCATGGAGGATGCCGCGCTCTATAATAAGACCTCTGGCGAGGAGAGCGATGTTGTTGAAAAGGAAATGTACACCCTTCGCACGAAGGGCGGCGACATGCTCGCGCTCCGGCCGGAATATACGCCGGGTATCTGCCGTGCTTACATCGAGCATGGCATGAGCCGCCTTGCCCAGCCGCAGCGATTATTCTATGTCGGTCCCGTGTTCCGGCACGATCGTCCCCAGCTCGGGCGCTACCGGCAGTTCACGCAGATCGGCTATGAGATATTGGGCGGACAGAACGATGCCATTTATGACGCGGAGATCATCACGATCATCGCGAACCTGCTCGCCGAGCTCAAAATAAAAAATCCGATATTGAAGATCAATTCGATCGGGGACCGTGTGTGCCGACCGAACTACAAGCGCCAGCTTCAGAACTATTACCGGAACTACGAGAAGGAACTTTGCGAGGATTGCGTGCGGCGTCTCAAGACGAATCCGCTCAAATTGCTCGACTGCAAAAAGCCGCAGTGCCAGCCGTTCAAGGAGAAGGCGCCGAACTTCCTTGATAAGCTTTGTTCGGTCTGCAAGGCTCACTTCAGGGCAACGCTCGAATACTTGGAGGAGGTTGGAATTTCTTATGAGGTCGACCCTCGTCTCGTGCGCGGCCTCGATTACTATAATCGTACCGTCTTTGAATTTTTTGCGGATGGCAAGGAAGAGGAGATCGGAGCTCTTGGCGGCGGCGGCCGTTACGATTATCTGATGGAAACGATCGGAGGACATGCGACGCCGGCCTTGGGAGGCGCACTTGGCGTCGAGCGCATCATCGCGGTGATGCAGGCAAAGGGGATCGTTCCGCCGGCGCGCTCGCCCAAAAAAGTATTTCTGGCTCATGCCGGCGCGCTCGCCAAGAAGAATGCCTTTTCGCTCCGCGAGGAACTCCGAAAATCAGGCATCTGCGTTACGGAAGCGCTTGCAAGGGAATCGCTTGGCGCCCAGCTCAAGGTTGCCGACAAAGAAGGCATCGGACTTGCGTTGATCCTGGGGCAAAAGGAAATCTACGAGCACAGCGTCATCCTTCGTGACCTTGGTGCCGGTACGCAAGAATCGGTGCTTGTCGCAAAGGTTGTCGATGAGATAAAACGAAGGCTAAAAGCATAATGTCATTCCGAGCTTTGCGAGGAACCTCGAATTTATTTTTCGAGATGTCTCAAAAAGCTCGACATGACGGAACAAAATTTTTATTTATCTATGAATCCCGATTGTCTTTTCTGTAAGATAGCGGCAAAAATGATTCCTGCAAAGATCGTTTATGAAGATGATCGTGCGGTAGCTTTCCTTGATATCATGCCGCGCGCACCGGGCCATGTGATGGTGATCCCGAAATATCATGCAGCGTCGCTGGCTATGCTTCCCGATGAGGAGATCGAGCCGCTTTTTAAGGCCGTCAAGGAAACGGCGAAACTGCTCATGGAAGCGCTTCGTCCTGACGGACTGACCTTCGGCATTAATCAGGGTAAGGCAAGTGGCCAGGAGGTCGACCATCTCCATGTGCATATCATGCCGCGCTGGCACGATGACGGTGGCGGTTCGGTGCAATCGGTCGTTCATGTCGCGTCTCAGGAATCGCTCGATGCGATCCAGAAAAAGATTTTAAGCAAGGAGGGGTAATGGCAACAAAAAATCGGCTATAAGCCGATTTTTTGTTGCCATTACCCCTTGAACGCTCTTAGAATCCGAAGAGATGTTTGAAGAAATTGCCGATCGTGCCAAGCGCACCGAAAATATCGAAGTGTGACGTCTGAACTGTCGATGTGCTGGTTGCCGCATGTGCGCCATTTTGTTTTCCGGCTCCTTGATCCATAAGGGATGACGCGACGACCGACGTGCCGTTCACCGTACCTTGCACGATGATGTTATCGCCCGTTGCTATGTCTGAAATGCCCGTGCTGGTTCCATTCTTTATGATCTTTGCGTTTGACGCATCGATGGTATACGTGACATTGCTGGCGTTCGTGATCGTAACGGTCGTTCCGCTGATCGTCGTGATGCTGCCTGCAACAATCGGTTCACCATTACCCTGGATCAGCGATGCTGACGGCGTAGAAGTCGCGTTTCGATGCGGGGTTTTACTTTCGTTTCCCGCTGTGCCATTTTTTTCCGATACTCCGTCGCGGATCACGGTCGCTGCAACATCGGTTCCGGTTACGGTTCCCTGCACCATGACCGTGTCGCCGGTCGCGATGCTCGCGATGGTCGATGTCGCCCCGTCCTTCACGATTTGAGCGTTTGACGCATCGACCGTATAGACGGTGGCCGCTGTGCTTGTCGCGTTCGGTCTTGTTTTTCTTGTCACGGTAAGCGTTGTGCCGCTGATCGCGGTCACATTTCCCGCGACGCCTGGCATCATGCCGTTGCGCGCACCGCCCGAACGGCTGCTTTGCCAGTTTTGCCCCGTTTGCATTGCCGCAAAAACAGGAACGACCGCCGCCAGACTCGCAATGAATCCCGCTGCAACTATCAAAGGAAGATATTTATGTTTATTCATGGTTTTTTTATATTGTATTTTCTCTGAGATATGGCATTTTGATTGGAGATTCATTCGACCATGAACTCCATCTGGCAGTCCGCCATACACATACCATACGCGGAGAAACCAAAAAAAGTTTCATGTTTCATTCCAGGGTAGACGTTATAGCCTGTATTTTTATGGAGCGGGTAACGGGAATCTCCCGCGACTCAAATGCTCGCCGCCGCTCGCATTTGGTCTGGGCACCGCCTCACAAGAATTTTCTACTGAAAATTCTTGCTCCGGCGTTCGATTTCTATTATCAAGCTTCATAAAAGAAAACCGTCCGGTAGGGATAGCTTTCTTTTATGGAGCGGGTAACGGGAATCGAACCCGTATCTCAACCTTGGGAAGGTCGTGTTCTGCCACTGAACCATACCCGCCGGATCGAAAATAGTTTATCGTCATTTCGAGAAATAAGGAAGGGCGGAAATCTTTTGTTCTATGATTATATATGTAAACAAAGAAACGAATAGTATCCCGTAAATTTTTGTTTTCCCTGCCATGTTGTATAATGAAAGAAAAGTTTTCATTAAACTTATGACAAAAGCACGAGTTGCAATAAATGGTTTCGGGAGGATTGGGAGGCTGTTCTTTAAGGCGGCATTCGAATCGCCGAACATTGAAGTTGTTGCGATCAATGATTTGGGCGATGTCGAAAATCTCGCGTATCTTTTGAAATATGATACGGTTTACGGACGGTATGCGAAGGAGATCAGGGCGGATATCGCAGCGGGAACGCTCGTGGTGAACAATACGGCAATAAATTTTCTTCAAATAAAAGATCCGACACAGCTTCCCTGGAAGGATCTGAATGTTGATATCGTCATCGAATCGACGGGGCTTTTCGACTCCTATGAGAAATCGAAGGTGCATCTCGCGGCGGGCGCGAAACGGGTCGTGATCACGGCGCCGGCAAAAGATGACGATGGCGCGGACGGCCAGACGGTGCTCATTGGTGTGAACGAGGAAAATTTCAAGTCGTGTCCCATTACGTCGAATGGATCATGTACGACGAACTCGGCGTCGCCGGTGATGCAGGTTTTGTCAGAAAATCCGGGCATTGTAAAAGCGACGCTTTCGACGGTACATGCTTACACGGCGACCCAGGGCATCGTTGATGGTCCGGTGCGCGGCGGCCATGATTATCGCAAGGGCCGGGCGGCGGCGCATAACACGGTTCCCGAAACGACCGGTGCGGCAATCTCGGTTGCGCGTGCGATTCCGGAACTCAAGGGGAAGTTCGATGGCGTTTCATTCCGGGTGCCGAACATCACGGGGTCCATTTCGGACATCACGTTTCTTGCGAAACGAACAACAAGTGTCGAAGAGATCAATAAAATACTGACCGATGCGGCTGCGTTGCCACGATGGCAGGGGATATTGAAGGTCACGACCGATCAGCTGGTTTCTTCAGATATCATCGGCGAGCCGTATGGCGCGATCGTGCCGCTTGATCTCACGAAGGTGATCGATGGTGACCTCGTAAAGGTTCTCTCGTGGTACGATAATGAAGCAGGGTATGTGTCGACGTTGATAAAGCACGTGGAAAAAGTGGCTCAAATACTTTAGTTTAATCGCCATTCCGAGTTTATCGAGGAATCCGGAAAAGTTCAAAGAGGAGATCCTTTGCAAAGTTCAGGATGACATAAAAATCATTTCAAATGACTATCTATCTTGGCGCCGATCACGGCGGGTTCGACCTCAAGGAATCCCTGAAGAGCATGTTGAAAAACGACGGTTATGATGTCGTAGATTGCGGTGCTTCGGAACGCGTGGAAGGCGATGATTATCCTGATTATGCCGCGGCTGTTGCGTTGAATGTTTCGCGCGCATCCGATCAAAGCCGCGGTATTTTGATCTGCCGTTCGGGATTCGGGGTGGATATCACGGCAAACAAGTTTCCGAAGGTCCGGGCCGTGCTTCCGATGTCGCCGGACCATGCTTATCAGGCGCGCCATGATGATGATGCGAACGTACTGTGTTTTGCGGCTGATTTTATGAATGAAGTTTCTGCGGAGAACATCATGAAGATATTTCTTTCGACTCCGTTTGCAAAAGAAGAGCGCTATGCGCGGCGGCTGCAAAAAATAGCGGACATCGAATCCGGACGAATCGGGTCTGGGCAATAAACAAATCAAGAATGACGAAAAAATATCTTATCGGGGATGGGACGGGAATTCTCATGTTAGGTACGGTCACCGGTATGTCGTCGATCATGCTTTCATAAACAACATGAACGTCATCCCGGTCCTTAATTGTTCGACGAAACGCGATGCCGAAGAGCGACTCGGCGTTTTAGGGGCGTTTCTTGGAAAGAGCGAACTGGTACATGTCGACGTTGCGGACGGGATATTCACATTTCATAAGACCTGGAATCATCCTGAGGAGTGGTCCGCATTACGTTCACCATTTCCGCTCGAGGTTCATCTTATGGTGGAGCATCCCGAAGATCAGATCGCGCCGTGGCTTGCCGCTGGCGCGAAGCGTTTCGTCATTCCCGTCGAAGTTATCGATCAAGATTCGTTCCGCATGATCGCTGAGCAATGCAAAACGGCGCGAGCCGAACTTATGCTGTCTTCAAACCCGGAGACACCGCCGGAGGATCTTACGCCGTATCTTCACGAAGTCTCCCGTTTTCAGGTGTTGTGCGTGAATCCGGGCCTCGCGGGGCAGAAATTCCTTCCCCTTGTCCTCGAAAAAGCGAAATGGCTGAAGTATGCGTTGCCGAATGCTATAATTGAAATCGATGGCGGCATTACGCCGGAGACGGCGAAGTTGGCGAAGGATGCCGGTGTAAACATCATTGTTTCCGCGAGCTATATTTTCGGAAGTAAAGATCCGAAGAGAGCATATGAAGAGCTGAAAAAAATTTAACAATACGTCATCGTCCGCGGAGGCGGACGAATCGCGCTTTCAAAAAATTTTAAAAGCACGGATCCTCGTCTTCACGAGGGCGACCAGATAATATTCATGGAACCACTTACCGATAAAAAATTGAAAGATCTGGAATTTATGGCGAACCGTCTGCGGCAAGACGTGATCGAGATGGTCTCGCGTGCGGGCTCCGGCCATATTGCCGGACCGCTCGATATGGCGGAAATCTTTGCCGCAATGTATTTCCATATTCTCCGGCATGATCCGAAAAATCCGGACTGGCTGGACCGCGACCGTCTCATACTGTCGAATGGCCATATCTGCCCCGTGCAGTATGCGGCTTTGGCGCATGCAGGATATTTCCCTGTCGAAGAATTAAAGACCTTGCGGCAACTGGGGACCCGTTTGCAGGGTCATCCGCATCGCGGGGTCCTGCCGGGCATAGAAACGACATCCGGTCCGCTTGGTTCGGGAATTTCGCAGGCTATCGGGGTCGCACTTACGGCGCGGCTTGACGGCAAAAAATGGCGTACGTATTGCCTGACCTCCGACGGCGAACACGAAGAAGGGAATACCTGGGAAGCGATCATGTTTGCGGGGAAAAATCGATTATCGAATCTCACGGTAATAATTGATCGCAATAATATCCAGATTGATGGATTCACGGAAGACGTTATGCCGCTTGAGCCGCTCCGTGAAAAATATGAATCGTTCAGCTGGCATGTGCTTGAGATCGACGGCCATAGTTTTGAGGAGATTGCGGCGGCTGTTGCGGAAGCGCAGGCAATTCATGAGATGCCGACCGTGATCATCGCGCACACGATTCCGGGTAAGGGTGTCGATTTCATGGAAAATGATTATTTATGGCATTCGAAAACATTCAAGCCGGGCGAGGCGAAAAAAGCATTGCATGAACTCCGGACATTGCGGGGGAAAATAAGGAGCGAACACGAATAGCTATCATTCCGAGCTTTGCGAGGAATCTCAGGGATTTTTCACAAGAATCAATATGAATACTTGCATGAAATAATCATTCAATAAAAATCATGTCCCTTGTCCGTAAGATCTATCTTTATCTTTTCTCGTTTGTCGGGCTCGTGCTTGTGGTGATCGGTTGTGTTCAGCTTGTGAATCTGGGGCTCGATGCATACGTCTTCACGGCTGCCGATCAGGTTTATTCTTATCCGACCGCAGCGGAATCCACCATGAAAGGAGTAACATCCTCGATGCCGGCAGGTCCGACCGATGCCCAGCTTGCAGCATATCAGAATGAACAAACTAAAAGTGCGCATCAGCGAACCGCCGCCGGAGCTCTTGCTATGATCATTGTCGGTATCCCGCTTTATCTTTATCACTGGCGTGTGATAAGAAAAGATAAGGAAGCGTAATAAAAAAGACGACGCATGTGCGTCGTCTTTTTTGGTATCGGTTTCAAACCTGGGGGCAAAGTCCCTCGCAAAAAGGAAAGGATGAAAACTCTTTCATCAAAAGATGAAAGAGGTTAGAATTACTCAAAGGATGGGACCAGCCGAAACCGATCCGTCCTGGGATTAGAGATAATTCTCACCCCCAGATGTGAAACAGCTACCTTGACCGAACCTTTATAACAGTGGCTATCTTAGCATATGACAATTAGGTTGTCAAGTGCTCTCCAGAAGCCATGATTTACAAGGGTTTTCGCTGATATGTTTTGGAAAAGAACCAGCGGCCTTGCCGCTGCAAGAAAGAAAACGAAAATTGCGTAAATAAGTTACACTGAAGGAACCATTATGCCGAAATCAAACCCAACTCAGAATCCTAACAACGAAGATCATGCCATTGACCTGACGCTTCGGCCGGAACGATGGGATGATTACGTCGGCCAGGAGAAGATCAAAGATAGTTTAAAAGTAATTCTCGCGGCAGCGAAACAGAGGAAAGAAGTTTCCGACCACCTTTTGTTTTCCGGTCCTGCGGGACTCGGGAAAACCACCTTGGCATATCTCGTCGCGCGCGAACTTGGCGGCATGATTAAAACGACATCCGGTCCGGCCCTGGAAAAGTCCGGCGACCTCGCAGCTGTGCTCACGAATCTTACGCCGGGCGAAGTGCTTTTTATCGATGAAGCACATCGCATCAATCCGATGATCGAAGAGGTTCTCTATCCTGCGATGGAAGCGAGAAAGTTGCATTTGGTCGTCGGCAAGGGACCGTCCGCGCGAACCTTGAGCTTGGATCTTCCGCCATTCACGTTGATCGCCGCAACGACCCGCGAGAATCTGTTGTCCCAGCCGCTTCGTTCGCGATTCGGCGCGACGCTAAGGCTTAATTTTTATGACGTGGGCGATATTACGAAGATCATTCACCGTTCGGCGAAGATCTTGGGCGTCGAGGTTTCGCCTGAGGCGATCGCGATCCTTGCGCGCGCGTCGCGCGGCACGCCACGCATCGCGAATCGCCTCCTACGTCGGGCGCGGGATTTCGCGGAAGTGCACGGCAAAGGTATCATTGATGAGATATCCGTATTGGATACGCTCAATATGCTCGAGATCGACGAGGCGGGTCTTGAACCGCAGGACAGGAGACTCCTGCTTACTATCATTGAGAAGTTTAATGGCGGTCCGGTCGGGATCAATACGCTTGCGGCAGCGCTTTCCGAGGATCGCGGCGCGATCGAAGATATTTACGAGCCATATCTCATGATGCTCGGTTTTCTCCAGCGTTCGCCGGCCGGCCGCGTCGCATTGCCGGCGGCATACAAGCACTTGAAGATAAAGCAAAAAGACGAATTGTTTTAAAGAATTAGTTATTTCGAATCCCGGCCTCCCATAGTAATCATTAAAAATTTATTAAATCAGATTTGACTTACGGTTTGTGTATTATAATATTGGGTTGAAGGCGGCGTTTTGTTCAACTATAAAACGAAAATCCCCGACTTGGCATAAGAACAGCCCTACAACAAGGGCTGTTTTTATATTTGAAAATATTTTAGAAAATTTTAATTATTATTTTGCTACGATACTTTGGCCCGTGCATAATGGGGCTGTCGTTTATATAGTAAGATGCCGCCTTTGCCAAGTCGGCGAAGTGGGTGCGAATCCCGCCAGCTCCACACGGGCGCAAAAGAAGAAAAAGAAAATGATCTTCATTAACGAATGGTTGCCAAATCCTATAGGGGCTGATGCGAAAGGGGAATTCGTGGAGCTTTTTAATAACGGCGATACGCCGTTGAATTTGAGCGGATGGAGCTTAAATACGGGTGCGAAGAAGAGATTCAAATTGTCGGGAGTTATTCGTGCGCAGGGATATTTGCTTTTGCCGCGAAGCGAAACGAAACTTGCGCTGAAAAATACGGATGGCAATATCTTTCTCTATGGTGCGGCGGGGGAATTGGTCGATAAATCTACTTTTGTGGGCACTGCGACGGAGGGAAAAAGTTTCAATCGGATAAGCTACAACGCTTACGATGCGTCGAGTGTTTACGCTACGATCCAGCAGTTCGTGTGGGGTAAGCCGACGCCGGGAGCTAAGAACGATGCCGTTCCGGGAGCCGGTATTTCCGAGATCCAATATCCGACGAATGTTTCTTTGAATGTTGCCGGGTCGGGCTGGTTCTCTGTTTTTGGATCCGCCGTTTTTGCGGGAGTTATTTTCGCAATAATTCTGTGGTACGCTATGAAGCATGATGAAAGCATTTCACAGCTTTTCTTCAGAGGAGACCAAGCGATTCGGTAGGGAGATCGCTGAATCGTTGCTTGGCGACGAACATCACAAAACGAAAGCGGCGACCGTGATCGCGTTGCGTGGCGATCTTGGCGCGGGCAAAACGACGTTCACGCAGGGATTTTTCCGCGGCCTTGGGATTCGGCGAAGTCCGACGAGTCCGACGTTCGTTTTGATGCGCCGCTATGCCATGCGCCGTGCCGGTTTTTTGAACGTCTATCATGTCGACGCCTATCGTCTTTCGGGGGCCGCCGCCACGGATGCGCTTGATATGGATGCCGTTCTGAAGGATCCTCGCAATATCGTCCTCGTGGAGTGGCCGGAAAAAATAGAAGGCATTTTGCCGCGCGATGCGATGCGATTGGATTTCGCATATGGAAAGAAGGAGAATGAGAGGGTTATAAAAATGAAATACGGATTCCCGGCTGAATCGGGAATAACCAAAGCGTAAAAAATAATATGAAAAAACTTCTTCTCATCGACGCGAATTCAGTCATTCATCGCTCGTTCCATGCGCTGCCGCCGTTCACGGGGCCGTCGGGCGAACCGACCGGGGCGCTCTATGGTGTTGCAAGTATCTTGCTCAAATTGTGGCGCGAGGAACGGCCGGCATATGCTGCGGCACTTTTCGATCGGCCGGAGCCGACGTTCCGGAAAAAGGAATATGCCGCATACAAGGCCCAGCGGCCGCCGGCGCCGGACGAACTGATCTCGCAGATCATCGAGGCGCATCATCTTTTTGAGGCGTTCGGAATAAAAACGTTCGAGAAGCCGGGATTCGAAGCGGACGATCTCATTGCAACCCTCGCGGAACGGTTCAAGGGTGAGCCGGATGTGCAGGTCGTCATCCTGACTGGTGACCGCGATACGCTGCAGATGATCGAGGACGATAAGATCGTTGTCCGCACGTTCAATAAAGGAGTAAGCGATACGACGATCTACGACGAAAAAACGGTGATTGAGAAATATGGTTTCGCGCCGAAGTTCATGGTGGATTATAAAGCGCTCGTCGGCGATCCATCGGATAACATCAAAGGAGTGTTGGGCGTAGGGCCGAAGACGGCAACGGAACTGATCAAAAAATTCGGAACTATCGAAAATATCTGGAAAGCGGTTCCTGACGATCCAAAGCTCACGGCACGTCTTGGTGGGCGCGAGGAGGAAGCGAAGTTTTCAAAGAAGCTGGTTATTTTAGAGCGACATGTTCCTGTCGAACTTTCGGATATTTCGGATCTCGGTATTACGGGCGACATGCTCCCCGTTGAGGCATATTTCGAGAAAGAAGGATTTGCGACGCTCCTCAAACGGTTTGAACAGGGGAATGGTTCTGCATTCGCGTCCGACAAGGATACGAAAAAGAAAAAAGAGAAGCCGCCGAGCCGCCAGCAGTCGATGTTCTGAGTGAGTAAAACTCCAGATTTTTGGCAGTGGACGTACGGAGAATTGAACTCCGCGAACCCCGATTACCAAAGTCGGGATAAGCTCGTGTTCGAACCCCGTAAAAGACCCAGCAATGGGTCTTTTACTTTTATCCTTGATCTGTCTCAGCTTTAATTCGTGCTAAACTAAAGCCAATGAAATCGCGGGATGGTTTTGCGGCAGCGATCGTCATTTTGATCGTCTTTGCCTTGGTCGTAACTGGTGGAATCGCTTATGTCCACTATGTGTATTTGCCGCGTATGGCGGCACAGAACACGATTCCTTCAGTGGAGATTGAGGCGACGACAACGACGCAAGCCACCGCAAGTACCACTGTTATGATAGCTCCTCCGAACGCAACTTCGTCGCCCGTGACAAAAAAGGTGGTATCCAATGGTCCAAAGGCTGCCGCGCCGGCCGCATTCTCTTGCTCATATGACGATGGTACGAATGTCGGCATTGTCTTACATGCGTCATTTCCTTCATATATGGATCCCGCAATAGTGGAGGTTCCTTATAGCGGGGGAGATAACGCGATCATCAAAGAAGATCTATCGCAAGATCTGTTCTGCGTGAAAGCAAGGAAGGCGTACGTTGACGGACTGTTTCTTGTTGAGAATAAGAAAAATGGCAACGGCCTTTTGACGGTTGTGGTGAACCCCGCAAAAGGAAAGGAGTACGCGATCGATGCAAATTCTACGGCGGTCGGGATGATGTTCATGAACTTTTATTTTTTCAACTCGAATCCGGCGAGGGCAACGGTTATTCTCTCGGCTATTTCGAACACACAAGGTATTTCAACGCTCGCGCAATTTATCCAATCCACGCCTAACTTTGCCGACCAGATCAATAGTAGCAGTAGTCAAATTGCCGCTACCTTCCAAGCGATAGCCACCTCGGTTTTGAAAACTCTCACTGCGACAAGCACGACCGTGGTCACTCCGGCCGCGATTCAGATTACTTCGCCAACTGGTGCTGATACTTGGAGTGCGAGCGCGGCAACTCAACATGAGATTGATTGGAAGTATCAAGGGCTTGACCAAAATGATCAAGAAAATCTTTATCTTTATTTCCCCGATGGAACTCAATGCAATTTTGAAAGTGGCCCAGTGGGCGGTGGCGTGGCATATGTTATTCTTCCCAGTATGGGATGCATTGGCTCAGCGCAAAAACCAGTTTTGAGTTCCGGCCGATATTCCATAGCGATCGAGGTTGAGGATGTCACTAATAACGTAGTGGCTGCTGCGCAAAGCGATTGGTTTAATGTTGCATTATAAAAATAACTTAATATTGCATTAGATTTTTATGGGAAAGCCGATTGGCAGGCTTGGTTTATCCACTATTCCTGATTCGCCCTCTCCCTGATCCGTGTTATATTTAAAGCAATAAATCGGGCTCCCTTGTCCGGAGGAAAATATAAAAATTTATGTCTAAAAAATATAAACTGGTCGCAACCTTCGCGTTCGCGGCGTTTTTTACGGTTGCCGGGCTTAAGGTCGTAAATGCGCAATCTGCCGCTCCGGTGGTATCGTCAATGAACCCGACGTCGGCAGTTCCGGGCGCGACGATCAACGTTGCGGGTTCTGGCTATGACAACACCACTTATGTCTCTATTGATAATGGTGCGTGGGTGCTGGATCCTTCGGTGTATGCTCTGGGAACAACGTTGAGCTTCGTTCTGCCATCGAACATCACTGCGGGCACGCATACGGTTCAGATTGGAAACAAGGGGAGCGCCTATTCCGAAGTGACCGCTGGCTCCGTGATGGTCACCACGCAAGAATCTTTTATGCCAAAAATCTCGTCAATTAGTCCAACCGCGGCGCAGCAAGGTGATACGATTACGGTTTATGGTTCAAATCTCTATGGTGACGGTGTTATTTTCGATGGTATCGAACTTTCGACTTCAATGACGACATATGGAACTTCTGATACATCGGGCAATTCCCTGACATTTACCGTTCCTGCGACAGCAAGTGTCGGTTCTCATGCTGTTCAGGTCGAACAGAGGATTGTTGGCGGATTGAGTAATTCGGTAACACTGAATGTTGCCGCTATGCCCGCGACACCGATCCTGACTTCTCTTTCGGTAGATCCTACTTCGCTCACCTCCGGTCAGACGGCGGCGATCAGCTATGTCGGTACGAATTTGACGACGGTCAATTTATCCGTCACGTGTCCCTTCGGCGTGAGCTCTCCCGATGGCCATGGCGGAGATGCGTGCGGCAGGACTTCCACCTTCGCGGACGGTTATACCAGCACACAGCTTGAGTTTGTGAACAGCAACCAAAGCAGTCAGCAATTAGAAATTACGGTCTCTGCCTATAACGCCTCTAATTCGCTAGTGGGAACGAAATCTGCGTACGTTACGGTTGCGCCTGCAGCCGTGACAACGATGCCGGTAACGTCAATGACAACTTCAACGCCGACCACGGGAAGCGGTACGGCCGGTTCATCTTCTGATGTGGCGTTACAACAGGAATTGACCCAACTGCTCACGTTGCTTTTGCAATTACTTCAGCAGGCTGCCGCGAAAGGGCTTTTGAGCGCAAGCCAGCTTAATGCAGCATGGGGTTCACTATCGAAATAGTCTGATCGGCCGGTTTTTCTATTCAAAAAACACTCCGCCATTGAGGAGTGTTTTTTGAGTTACTCCAGTAATCTATCCACAGTTATTCTCACGGGGTCTTTCGTGATAAGATTAAGGCATGGCATGGAAGAATATTCGTGGAGGCATGATCACGGGAATCGACATTGGTACATCGTCGGTCAAGGTTGCGGTCGGCGAACAGGTCGGCAGCAAGATATCGCTTGTTCATGCCGCGAAGGAATCCTGCAGCGGCCTGCGCCGCGGCGCGGTCATTGATGTGGTTGAGGTTTCGCGCACGGTGAATCGCGCGCTCGCCGATATCAAGAAGTTCTCGAAATCCGCGACGAAAAACATATATCTCAGCATCGGCACCTCGCAGGTGAACATGCAGGTCTCGCGCGGTATCGTCGCGGTCTCGCGCGCCGATGCGGAGATCTATCAGGATGACATTGATCGTGCGGTGCGGGCGAGCCAGGCGGTCAATTTGCCGCAGAACCGGATGATCGTGCACACGTTGATGCGCGAGTTCGTGGTGGATGGCGCGGGTGACATCACGGATCCGCTTGGTCTTTCCGGGAGTCGTCTCGAAGTGCAAAGCGTCATCGTGGATGCGTTCTCGCCGCACGTGAAGAACTTGATCCGGTCGGTCGAGCTTGCCGGCGGCGAGATCGGCGGTTTGGTCTTTGCACCGCTGGTCGCCGCGCGTGCGGCGCTCGCAAAACGTCAGCGTGATCTTGGCGCCGTTCTTGTTGATATCGGTTTCGGGACGACCGGCATGAGCGTGTATGAAGAGAACAAGCTTTTGAGCGTGATGAAATTTCCGATCGGTGCGGGGAATATTACGAATGATCTTGGTGTTGGTTTGAAAGTTCCGATCGACGCCGCGGAAGAGATCAAGCTGGAGTACGGCAACGCGGTCGCGCGCGACGTGAACACCAAGGATCTCGTCGACATCACGAAGCTTGTCCCCGACGCAAAGGGACCGGTGTCGCGCAGATTCATTGCCGACATCATCGAGTCGCGGATGGGGGAGATATTCGATCTTGTAAATGCCGAACTGAAGGCTTGCGGGAAATATGCTGAGCTTCCCGGGGGTGTGGTTATCGTGGGCGGTGGTGCGAAACTTCCCGGTGTAACCGATCTTGCGAAGCAGGATATGCGTCTTTCCGCGCAGATCGGATCAACGATCGCGGAGGAATGGGTGGATGAAGGCGGTGCATTCAAGGAATATCTCGAAGATCCCGAGTTTGTGAGCGCTCTCGGATTGGTTCTTTGGGGTGCGGATGCCTCAGGCTGGGATAAAGGTGGCCGTACCGGTAGTTCGCCGCTCCGCCGGATACAGGGTGTTTTCAGGTATTTTGCTCCGTAGGGACTGTCATCATTGAGCGTTGGCCCCGTGTGCCGACATAGGGCGAGAGATACCAGTATCCTTCACGGGGCTAAGGATGAAAGAATATGGAATGTGGTCTTTCTTTCGGAGATTTGATAAACTATTTACATGACCAAGAAAAAATCGATAGTGCATGCGCGGCATGCTGCAATCAAAAAAACAACGTCGGGCAGCGGGTTTCAGCCGCTTGCGGCGAACGTGAAACTGATCGGCATCGGCGGCGGGGGCGGACATGCGGTCTCGCGCATGGCACGCGATTTTTTCCGGGGAGTCGATTTTATCGCGATCAATACCGACCATCAGGATCTCGATCATTGCGACGTCAAGCAGAAATTATATATCGGTAAAAATCTGACGCGCGGACTTGGAACGGGAATGAATCCCGACCTCGGTAAGCAGGCGGCGGAAGAAAATCGTTCGGAGATAGCGGAGCTGGTGAAAGGCGCGGACCTCGTTTTTCTCGCAGCCGGTTTGGGCGGGGGCACGGGAACCGGTGCGACGCCGGTCATTGCCGAAACGGCGAAACAGGCGGGAGCTTTGACGATCGCGGTCGTCACGCGTCCGTTCGGGTTCGAGGGTGTTCAGCGCGAGCGGATCGCGACCGAAGGGCTCATGAAGTTGAAAGATAAAGTAGATGCGTTGATCGTCGTACCGAACGATCGCATTTTCAACGTGATCGGAAAGGACACGCCGATCCTCAAGGCGTTCGAGGCGATCGACGATGTCCTCCGGAATGCGTTGAACGGTCTGGTGGAGATCATTGCCATGCCGGGGATCATCAATGTCGACTTTGCCGATGTGAAGAACATCATGGCTGACGCGGGGATGGCGATCGTGGGTGTCGGTACGGCATCGGGCGCGAATCGCGCCATGGACGCCGTTAACATGGCACTTCATTCGCCGCTCCTGGAGACAAGCCCCGAAGGCGCGAAGGCCGTGCTTCTCGGCATCTCGGGCGGCAGGGACCTGAAGATGACGGAGATCAATGAGGCGGCGAAACTTGTCGCGCAGACGGCCGATCCCGGCGCGCGCATCATCTTCGGCGCGTATTACGATAAGAATTTAAAACCGAATCAGGTGAAGGTCACGATTATCGCAAGCGGTTTCAATGGCAATGGAGGCCAGCCTTCGATGCTTTTCGGTGCGCAGAGCGGCCATTTCGGCGAGCGCCATACGGTGTTTTCGAGTGGATCATCGGTCAACGAGCCGCCGCTCATCAAAAAAACCTTTGTTTCTTCTGCGACCGAGACAAAGAACGGAACGGTAAATGGCATTTCTTCACGGGAGTTTCTGGAAAAGGATGGTTCCCCGCTCAATTTTGGCGGAAATTCACCGAAGTCGTCATCTGCACTGAATGATGACAAAAAGAAAGAGGCAAAAGAGATAAGGGAGGACAAGGATGCGAAGGATGAAGATGCGTGGGATATTCCGGCGTTTTTGCGAAGGCGGAAAAAGTGACATTAAAAATCACGATTGTGGTCGCGGTTTTTAATGTCATCCCCGTCCTTCGGCGAATCTCAGGATAAACTCCGGCGGGGATCCGGGGTTGAGCAAGAATCACTATGATCGAGGTCGAAAAAAAATTCAAGGCAGAAAAAAATGAGCTCGCGCGTTTAATCGTGGGAGCTCATTTTTTACGGGAAGACAAACATACGGATGTTTATTATGACACGGCGGATTATGCGCTTACCAAAAGGGACATCTGGCTCCGGATGCGTTCAGGGAAGTTCGAATTGAAATATCCGATTGGTGCGGCGGATGCCGTGCATGATGTGACGGTCTATGACGAGATCGAGAATGATGCGGCGATCGCCGCAAAACTTGGTATGCCGACCGATAAGTCGCTTCAAGGCGTCCTTGTATCATTGGGATATGTGCCGTTCGCCACGATCACGACGACACGCGCAAAGTACGAGAAAGATGGTTTTCATATTGATATCGACGAAGCGGATTTTGGCTATAGTATTCTTGAGATCGAGCTGATGGTTTCCGATAAGAATGAAGCTGACTCTGCGGGAGGACATATTCTTGATTTTGCCGCGAAGAACGGAATTTCCGTTTCGGAGAAACAGGTCCGCGGAAAGGTCAGGGAATACATCAGGCTCAATAATCCTCGGCAAGCCCGCATTTTGGAAGAGGCGTGGGGGATCGCCCTCTAGCGCTTGTCTCGGACAGTTCCCGGATATTATAGTATGTAAATATTCATGTCGTCCTTGCTTCTGTTTCATCCTAACTATTATCTTTTTTTCGAGATCCTCGGGATCGCTGCATTTTTTATGATCATTGTTCGCGAAGCGGTTGCGCGCCATTTCAGGCGCGTTTTCGAGATCGTAAGCTGTGCGGTTTTCGGTGTCGTGCTTGAAATAGGGGATACCTATCTCGCGCATACTTATTCATACAGCAGCAATTTTCTGATCGAGGTCATGCATGTGCCGCTCGTTATCGGCGCCGGTTGGGCGACGATCATTTATTGCGCGATGCTTTTGAGCGACGAATACAATGTGCCGTGGCAATTGAAGCCTTTTCTTGATGCCCTGACGGCCTTGATGCTTGATCTTTCAATGGATACGGTCGCGATACGTCTGGGGTTCTGGCATTGGGTGATCCCGCTGAACCAGGAATGGTACGGCGTCCCTTTTGAAAATCTTGCAGGATGGATCTTTGTCGTTTTTTCGTTTTCGTTCCTTATGCGGTTTCTCCGGACGCTCAATATGGATCGGTTATCGACGAAGATGCTCGCCATATTCAGTCCTGTTATCGCTTATGCCGCGCTTACCGTGGAATTCGCGATGTTCGATATACTTGCGGTTTTGCCGTACGGGATCAACCACTGGACGACGTTCCTTTCTTCAGGTTATCATCCCGATCTCAGCGTACTGTATGACCCGCAGGTGCAGATGTGGAAATTGATCGTGCTTATCGTTCTTGTGACCGTTATGGCGCAGGTGAGCATCTGGGCGGTCGTAAAATACTGGAAGAACGACAAGTGGCATTTTGACTCCTTGTCATTTACGGTACTTGCGGGCATGCACCTCTTTTTCATCATCGCGCTTTTCACGAGCGGCATCTATCGCGAACTGCCGATCCTGGCCGTTATCGGGATCGGTCTTCTGTTACTGCATTGTTTTTTGCATCTCGTTCCGCATTTCGTAAAGCATACGCCGGGCTATTTCTT